>Ga0075152_10001441_pt1 | contig 17155 bp, 12 predicted proteins | sample JI61114C2DNA_FD_70964 | JGI IMG/M metagenome (GOLD analysis project Ga0075152, IMG submission 70964) | Wastewater effluent complex algal communities from Wisconsin, to seasonally profile nutrient transformation and Carbon sequestration -... | ecosystem: Engineered > WWTP > Effluent > Algae...
ACACCTGACATCGCCTCATCGAAGGTCTCGCGCATGAACTCCACGCAGTTCGAGCACGCCGCCGTGTTGCCAGGGCGCAGCAAGGCATTGGCCACCATGCGTGTCTGGCTGATGAAGGCCCCCTGCTCCATGCGCTACAACCTGTCCAATCGAAGAGGGGGACGCAGCAGCCAGCCCTTCTCAGAGTGTCTCTTTAAGCTAGCGGCTGAAGCTTTTGGCCTGACCTGTCTTGCTCGACCCTGTTTTGCTCAGTCTATGCCGCGTGCAGCGGCGTTGGCTGTTCCGATGGGGGAGTGATTGCTGTCAGTGGAAAGGAGCGTTTGTTTGGGCATGATCTTGAAGCTTGTTTTCGCCTCTGTCCTGATGACTTCCGCGTTGTTTGCGGACTGGCCGCGCTGGCGTGGTCCGGCAGGGGATGGTGCCTGGAACCCTGCGGGGATTCCCTCCGACTTTGCGGCTCGTGAGCCGGTGCGGCTTTGGAAAGTGGAGATCGGAGGCGGTTTCGCCGGGGTGACGATGAGTGTAGGGCGTGTGTATGTGATGGACCGCCCAAAGTCGCCCGCTGACACGGAGCGGCTGCTTTGTTTCCAGGCGGATTCGGGGGAGCGGCTGTGGTCACTCGAATGGGCGGCGGACTACGGGAGTATGGAATATGGCACGGGGCCGCGTGCCTCGGTGACGATCCACGAAGGCAGGGCCTATGCGCTCGGTGCGGTGGGCATGGCGCTGTGCGTGGATGTGGTGACGGGTGAGCGCATCTGGGAGGTAGATGCGGTGAAGGAGCACGCTGCCAAGGTGCCGACCTGGGGATTCGCGGGATCGCCCGTGATCGATGGGTCGCGTGTGCTGCTGCATGTGGGAGCCGAGCCAGCGGGCAGTGTGATCGCTTTGGACCAACTGACGGGCAAGCTGCTCTGGCGTGGCGGCCCGGACCCGGCCGGGTATTGCACGCCGGAGATCATCACGCATGAGGGGCGGCGGCAATTGATCGCCTGGGGGCCTGAGAACATCCAGAGTCTCGATCCCGACACTGGGGTGACGTTTTGGACCTGGCCCTACAAGATCACTTATGGGGTGAGTATTGCTCAGCCGGTGTGCCGGGACGGGCTGCTACTCGTGTCTGGCTACTGGCATGGGACGAAGGCGCTGAGGCTCGGGAAGGGGCCGGAGGAGGTCTCGCTGGCCTGGGAGAATGAGAAGGACATGTGCGGGCTGATGTCGGGGCCGCTTTTCAAAGATGGCGTGGTGTATCTGCTGGATAAAAACAAGGGCGTCCAAGGCATCGAGCTCGCCACGGGGAAGATCCTCTGGAGTGATGCGAATACCCTGACGCCAAAGGATCGGAACCCGCAGATGAGCCTCGTCTGGCTGAAGGACTCGGAAGGGCTGGCCACGCTGCTGAATGCCGTCGGCGAGCTGGTGCATGTACGGCTGAGCAAAAGCGGGTTTGAGGAACTGGGCAGGCACCAGATCATCGGCAAGACCTGGGCTCACCCGGCCTTTTCGGGCAGCCAAGTCTGGGCGCGCTCGGACACGGAACTGGCGGCTTGGCGTCTCTGGTGAGCCGGACAGTGGGTGGAACGAGTGACGAAAACGGGAATCACCGCAGAGACTCGAACTATTAGAAATAAAGTCCCGGTTGTGGGCTGCTTCTTGGCTTGTTCTCACGAAGAGCTTTGCTTATTTTAATAAATCACCTCTGCTAACTGTTTGTAGACGGTGATATTTTAAAAGGATTCCACTGCATGTCTTCTCCAGCTTCCATGATTTTGGCTAAAGTCCCGGTTACCAACCGGCGCGAGACGCAGCTGCTGACGCAGTTTGATGATCTGTTTCAGGACTTCATCGTCAAAGGTGGGCCGCTCCCGCCGGAATATGTGGTTTTAAACCGTGCTATCCGCCATCTGGCAGATGCGATCCGAGCAGGTGCGGTAGGGCGGGGCGATGTCCTGGCCTATGTGCAGGATGCCACCCAGCGTTACCTCCCAGGCACGATGCAGGCTGAGGCGCTGGAGCGGAAGTATGGTTACAGCGGCGACTTCGAGATCATCGACCACATCTACACTCGTCGGATCTGCCCTGACCCGAAACTGCGCCTGTGGGATCTTTATTTTCATGCCCAAGCCGCACCTGTGGCAGTGAGGAATCGGAAGGCCTACTTCCAACAGCTCATGGGAGATCATCTGGCCCGCAGCGGTGGGGCGCTGGATTTGCTCAACGTGGCCTGCGGTCCCTGCCGGGATCTGCGGGAGTTTTTCCTCGATCAACCTGATGCCAGCGTCAGCGTGGACTGTGTGGATATGGATGCGCGGGCCATTGAGTACGGCAGTCGTCTCTGCGCTCCCTGGCTGGAACGCATCAGCTTCCATCATCGGAACATCCTCAAGCATGTGCCCACGCGTGCTTATGATCTTGTGTGGTCGGCAGGCCTCTTTGATTACCTTTCAGACAGGCTCTTTGTGCATCTCCTCAGCGCCCTGCTGCGTGTGGTCAAACCGGGTGGTGAGGTGGTGATCGGCAATTTTTCGGACTTCAATCCGAGCCGTGATTTCATGGAGATCTTTGGGCACTGGAATCTGCGCCATCGTAGTCAGCAGACCCTGCGTGCTTTGGCTGTGCAGGCTGGGGCCACCGCGGAGCAGGTGCAGATATACTGGGAGCCTGAGGGGGTGAACTACTTCCTGCACATTCGGCGGTAAGCTGTTGGGGGCGGACTTCCGAATCCGCGTGTCTGCCTGCTTGCCCATCGGCTTCGTCCGTGCCATGCGTCGCCCAGCTTTGACTTACCTCGACGAATCCTCCCCCAACTGGTCCCGCCGCTTCTGGACACTGCTCGCAGGCGTGTTTGTTTTTCGTGTGCTGTTCACGCTGTTTTTCTGCGCCCAGGCGGATCTGTCGGGAGATGAGGCCTATTACTGGGACTGGGGTCGGCAACTGGACTGGGGCTATTACAGCAAGCCGCCAATGATCGGTTGGCTGATGGGGCTGGTGGGCTGGCTGACGGGAGCCTGTGACATCGGCATCCGCATGACGGCGCTGGTGCTGGGCACGATGACGCTGGCGGTGCTATTTCTGCTGATGAGGCGGCTCTATGATGCGCGGACGGGTTTCATCGCGGCGGTGCTGGTGCTGCTGACACCGGCGAATACAGGGCTGAATCTATTCCTCACGATCGATGCGCCGCTGCTGCTATGCTGGTCGCTGGCGCTGCTACTTTTTTGGCTGGCGGTGGAGAAGCCGCAATGCTGGACGCGCTGGCTGGCGCTGGCGGTGGTGATCGGGCTGGGTACATTGAGCAAGCAGATGATGCTCGTCTTCCCGGTGCTGATGCTGGCCTTCGCTTTTGTTTCCAAAGAAGATCGCGGGCTGCTGCGGAATGGGCGGATGTGGGTGGCGATCCTCCTTGGTATGGCCTTTCTCACGCCGGTGCTGCTTTGGCAGCAGAAGCATGAATGGATCACGCTGGAGCATACGGCACATCATTTTAACACTGAGAGTCTGAGCGTCGGCAAATGGCTGACGCGCACGCTGGAGTGGCCTGGAGTGCAGGCGCTGGTCTATTCTCCGGTGATCTGGGTGGCGATGCTGCTGGTGGTTTGGTTCGGCCTGACTCGATGGAAAATGATGGGAAGGCGCGAGCGCTATCTGCTTCTATGTTCCGCTCCGGCGCTGATCGTTTTCACGCTTCTCTCCCTGCGGCAGCGGATCAATCCAAACTGGCCTGCTGTCTTTTGGGTGCCTGCGTTGCTGCTGGTGGCGGCGTGGTTTGGTGGGCACCTGCCTCTGGGGCGGATGCAGGCTTGGAGGACTTGGTCACTGCGCGTGGCGGGAGTCATCGTGCTGCTGGCACATGTGCTGATCTCGGTGGTCTTTTTGACGAGCCTGAAGGGGCACAAAAAACTGTCGGAACTACGCGGCTGGCGTGAGACAGGCGAACAAGCTGGGAAGTTTTTGGAGAAAGTGCCGCGTCCTGAGAGCACTTTCGTGATGGCGCTGGGGCATCGCTACAATGCGGCGCAGATGGCGTTCAACCTGCCGCAGCACCCGCAGGTGTATCGCCATGAGTCATCCGGCCATCCGATGTCCCAGTATGAAATCTGGCCGGGTGCGGAGGAGAGGATCGGTGATGATGGGCTGATCTTTGCCTCCAAAGCCCTGCCTCCTGCCGTGGCGGAGTGCTTTGAATCCGTGGAGAATCTGGGCCGAGTGGAAGTCCCTCTGGGCGACAAGTCGCGCGTGTATGAAGTCTTCCTTGGCAAGAACTTGAAAACCTGGGTTAAGGTCCCCAAAACGAAGTCATGATTTCCTGGGACCTCACCGTGCTCAAACTCATCAACCTCGAGTGGACGCATCCACTGCTCGACTGGCTGATGCCGGCAGTTTCCGCTGCGGGCTCCTGGCTGCCGCTGCTCTTGTTGCTGGTGGCGATTGTCGTGTGGCGTGGGCGCTGGCGTGCCGTGTGGATGTGTTTTTGCATCGCGGCGACCGTGGGGGTGAGTGACGGGCTGGTTTCTCGCAACATCAAGTTCCTCACCGAGCGAGTGCGCCCGCGCAATTCTGTCGAAGGTCTTATTGTGCGTGATCTGGCCATCGCCAAACCTGAGTTCATGAGGCTCTTTCACCCCCCTGTGAAACTGGCGAGCAAGAATCAGGCGAAGACGCGTGGCGGTTCCTTCCCCAGCAGCCACACGATGAACATGTTTGCACTGGCCACGGTGATGACGTTGTTCAGCCGACGTTGGAGCTTGTTCTTTTATGCTCTGGCTGCGCTGGTGGCCTACTCGCGGCTATACTGCGCTGCCCACTGGCCCACGGACATCGTGCCATCAATGGGGATGGGGATACTCATCGGCTGGGTCGTGCCACGCATCTTGTTTCGCGCCGCCCATCGCTTCGGCTTTGCCCATCGTGTGCTGGGTCCCTGGCGTGAGGTGTGAGATAGCCAACCCTCGGGTTCACTCGTCATTCACTGCCAGACTGGGCTCGACCATTACGTCATGGGGCAGAGTGTCCTGCCGGGTGAGAAACTCAGCCATGATGTCCTCTAGTTCGGCGATGCTGGAGATGTGGCTGAATTTGCTACGCAGGAATTTACCGCCGGGCAGGCTCTTGGTGTAATTCATGAGCCGTGTGCGCATTGAGCGCATGACCTCAAACTCACCACCGCGAGTGCTGCGTGCCATGGCCATGGAGCAGTGACGGCGCATGAGATCAAAGCGCTGCTCCACGCTGGCGGCTGGCAGATGCTGTCCCGTGGAAAGGTAATGTTTTGCTTCGCGGAAGATCCAGGGATTCGTCATGGCGGCCCGGCCGATCATGATGCCGCGCACATTCGTCTGGGCACGGCGCACTTCGACATCGACTCCGCTGCTGACATCGCCATTGCCGATGACGGGAATTTTAACCGCATCGGCGACCTGGGCGATGACCTCCCAGTCGGCGAGGCCGCTGTAACCTTGTGCCTTGGTGCGTCCATGAACGGCAATGGCCTGGATGCCGCTGTCCTCAAGGATACGAGCGACATCGACGGCATTGATGTTTTGCGCGTCCCAGCCGATGCGCATTTTTGCTGTGACGGGAATGGAAACGGCTTTGACGACTCCGCTGGCGACGCTGGCGAGCAGTGGGCAATTGCGGAGCAGGGAGGAACCGCCATTTTTCGAGACGACCTTGTTCACTGGGCAGCCAAAGTTGATGTCGATGAAGTCAGGCTGCTTCCAGTCGATGATCTTCTTTGCCGCCTCGCCCATTCGAGCTCCATCCGCCCCAAAGAGTTGAACACCGATCGGGTGCTGAGGCTCATCGAAGTCGGTGTAGTGCTTCGTGCGGTCATCGCGCTGGAGGATGCCCTCAGCCGAGACGAACTCCGTGACCATGACGTCGGCGCCCAGTTCTTTGCAGATGCTGCGGAAGACGACATCCGTCACCCCGGCCATGGGGGCCAGGTAAAGAGGGAAAGTGTCGTGATGGAACCAGTGAAGCATCAGGCAAGGTAGCAGGGCATGTACGATGGGCAAGGTTCGTGCTTGCTCTTCCTCTCAGATGCAGTGGAATACATGCGCTGATGCCCGACGAGCCTTTTTCTTCTCCTCCAGGTGATTATGATGCCACTTCTTGTGTGGAGGTTTCTTCACCCGATGATACGTCAGCACAGCCGGATGTGCAGGATGAAATCAGTGATGATTCATCTGATATGAACAGCGGAAACCAAAACCAAACTATGCCAGAAGCCGAAGAGAAGGACCAGAGGACGACTTTTAATGCTCCGGCTGAGTCTGCCAGTTCGATAGAAAGTCTGTCCGTGATGACGGGCACCATTTCGGGCTTGGAGCGGCTGATCAAGAGGTCCTTCACCAGCCCAGAATCGACAAAGGTGGCCTGCCGTGCGCTCATCGAGTCATCTGATGACAAGGGGCTGTGGCTGGCATCGCTCGTTCAGCCTGCTCATTTGACTGAAGAACTGAGGCAAGGCTGCTCTGATCTCAGCACACTGGTGATCATGCAATGGGTCCGCCAGGGTGAGACTCACAAATTGAAGCAACTTGGAGACATCCTGCTCGTGGAGGAGGCTGCGAAGGTGACGCATGAGTCTGCGCAGATCATGGTCGTGCTAGCCGGGCTGCTCGGCATTTTGCGTCCATTGCTGGCCCAGCGACTTCTCGCGGCGGCAACGCCGCACATGATTGAGCTTTCTGACAACTCTCTCGTGCAGGATGCCCGAAGGTGGGTGGAGGCAGGGAACATCCTGGAAGGCTGCATTCCGGAGCAGCGTGTTTTTTGGAACCGCCGTCTGCGCGAGCCTAACGCCGATTGGGATTGGGAATCTACTGAGGCTCGACTGGCCTTGAGTCATCTCTCAGGCAAGACGGCAGGGGAAGATGCAGACTTGGATCTGTTTCAAAATGCGGTCCCGGGTTGCTGGTGGGATCTTTGGTGTTCAGCAAGAACTGGTCATCCTGCCACTGCGTCTGCCATTGCTTCATCGCAGGCTTCGAATCATTCTGCCAAGTCTGGAGGTTTTTGGGCTGGACTGCTAGTCGGGACCGCCGCCGCCCTTGGCTTTGGCTGGTTTGCCATGACCCAATTATCAGAGACGGCGGCTGCCAAGGCAACGGTGGAGAAACCCGTCGAACCATTTCCAACGCCTGCTGCTTCCAAGAATGAAGCGATCGTTTTGGTGGAAGAGGATGTCCCCGCACCGCCAGTTCGTGAATCTTTGCGCCAGCTCCAAGCCGTGCTGAAGCGTGAGGCAGTCCCGGCTCCAGCCGTTGTTGCGCAGGCACCAGCATCCGCTGCTGCTGTCCCGACCGCCGTGATGAGGGCTCCCTCTGAACCTGCTGCTTCGCAATCTGGTATGACCAAGGAGGAAGCCAGGAAGCTGGCGGCTATCGGCTTCGCCATCAGTCATGCAGACATCAAACGTCTCTTCATGATGGTCAAGGAAGGTTCGTTTCGAGAGAACGACCGGTTGATACAGGGAATGAACAGTGTGGCTCCTGGTGGCAGTCCTGCTTACAAAAATCTTATTCACTGGCTTGTCTTGGACCCGCCAGATCAGGCGGATGCCCGCCTGGTTGTCACCAAGATGGCGATGCGTTCCATGTCCACGCAGGAGGTCGTGGCACTTTTTGACCTGTGTCATTACCCAGGTTCACCCAATGAAATTGAGGTTAAGCAGTGCAGTTCACTCCTGCTTGAACTTCCGATCAATGACATGACGCAGGAACAAAAGTCGAAATTGCTCGCCATTGCGAGCGCGCCCTGAGTCCTTGTGGTGGCTTTGAGGAGACTCTTGACCAGATGTGTGGTTGCAGGCAATAGCGGCTTATATGATCCAAGTTACTCCTGTCGGCACTCACGTTTCTGTCTGGGGCGAAGGCCCCATCTGGCATCAAAACCGGCTGCTCTATGTCGATATCGAAGCCTGCAAAATAGTGGCTTATGACCCGACCTCAAAGGCTGAGAAGATCTGGGATGTTGGAGAGCGTGTAGGGACCGTGGTTCCTCGTGCTCAAGGTGGGTTCGTATGGGCTGGGGACAGCGGATTTCATTTCTTGGATGAGGTCACTGGTTTGAGTTCTATGATCGGTGATCCTGAATCCGATCTGCCGGACAACCGCTTCAACGACGGCAAATGTGATCCCGCAGGCCGCCTATGGGCCGGAAGCATCTGCCTGAAAAAACAAGCCGAGGCGGCGCTCTACTGTCTGCACGCTGATCTGCGCATCGAGAAGAAGTTCAGCCCCGTGACAAACTCCAACGGCATCATCTGGACTCGTGATGCCACCACGATGTATTACATCGACACACCGAGTAAAAAAATCCGCGCCTTCGATTATGACCGCGGCGGCAGTGCGATATCCAACGAGCGAATTATCTGGGATACCACCGCAGATCCCAGCAGTCCCGATGGAATGACCATCGACAGCGAAGATCGGCTTTGGGTCGCCTTCTGCCATGGGGCGAAGGTCGTCTGCTATGATCCAGCATCCGCGAAAGTCGTCGAGCAGATCGACTTCCCCTGCGTGGAAACCACAGCTTGTGCTTTCGGTGGTCCTGATCTGCGAGATCTATATGTCACTACAGGCCTTAAACCCGGGCTGACAGAGGAACTGGCGGGGAGACTCTTTGTCTGCCGTCCGGGGGCCGAAGGAGTGCCTTCGGACACTTTTGCCGGATGACCTCGAGCGGACAGAATTCTGACCAAGGCGACGTGCTTCAAGCCAACTGAATCGTATTGCCGACACAGTTCTCTGCCCGCAGCAAGGACGGATTGTCCCTTGCATTCCTCGCGCTGCCGCCTAAACACGCCCGCTCCTATGGCATCCACCCCCGTCATCAATCTCCGCAAAGGCCACGCCGTGCGGTATAACAACGAAGTCTGCACCGTCTCCGCTTTTGAACTGAAGACGCCGCCGCGCATGGCATCCTATGTGCAGATGTCCATCCGCACGCTCAGCACAGGAAAGGTCTATAACCTGCGCATGACCTCCAATGAGTCACTGGAATCAGTGAACCTCGAGCGCCAGCCGCATGAGTTCACCTACAAGGATGGCGACGGCTACCACTTCATGCATCCTGAAACTTTTGAAGATGTGATTCTCAGCGAGAGCAATATCTCCGAAGCAAAGGACTACCTCATCGAGGGGCAGAAGTACACCGTTCAGTTCGCGGATAGTGTTGCGATTGGCATCGAGCTTCCGCCTTCTGTTGTCATGTTGGTTACTGAAGCTCCTGAGGGAGTCAAAGGTGACTCTGCCAACAATGTTTACAAAGCAGCCACCTTGGAGACGGGTCTCGTTGTTCAGGTTCCCCTCTTCATTGGCCCTGGTGACAAGATCACCGTCAAGACGGAGGATAACAGCTACCTCGGGCGCTCGAACTAACTTCAAGTTGTTTTTTGCCTGCACAAAGCCGCAGCTTTTGCTGCGGCTTTTTTTCAAACAAAGAATTGGTTTGAAAATCAGTTTTTTGCCGCCACCTGCTCCCCTTCAGCAGTCGAAGCTTCTGCTGCCATGGCAGATCCAGTGTCACGAGTCACCGGCCAGTAAGCTTCCATGTTCAGCATTTCAGGGGGAGTCATCTTCAGTGATGACGCAGTTTTGGTGAACGTCGTATAAGCAAGCGGCATGGTGGTCACGCAGATACGATCTCCATCCATGCGTTGTACGTGCAGTGCTGTAACTTGAGGCTTGCTGACATCCATCACCACTTCATCACCGACTCGGAAGGGCTCATCTTTGACGGTCAGTCCTGGCATTAAAATTTCAATATCGACATCTTCGAGGTCGGATGCTCGTGCGCGCACGACCCATCCATTCGGAACGACATCCTTGTCAGTCAACGTTCGCAGGCTCATGACTTTGTAATTGCCCAGCACATAGATCGGCTGGTCATGTTTGTAATTGCGAATGAATGCGCGTTTAAGCACGTCGTTTTTCACCGCCATCTGTTCTGCACTGTAAGGATAAAATTCGGACAGCAATTCCCGCGCATTGAGTTTCTTGCCATTCGGCACGCTGAACGTGGTCCATGGGCGCAAAGGTTCGAGCTTCTTAAATTTCGCCAGCATCTTGTAGTTAAACGGTTTCTCAGGATGCTGAAAAACCATGATGCTGAAGAACCAGGAGAAGGTGGCAGCTCCCATCAAGAGAGTGATGAGAATAGCCCACCAAAAAATACCTCCATTACCCTCCTTTTTTTTGGAAAAACTGCCGCCCCCATAGGAACGAAATTCGCTGCCGTCGCTCAAGAATCGGATATGCATGGCAAAGTTGAGAAAAGTATTAAAATTATCAGGTTAAGACGATTTAAATTTTACTGGTACAGAAGAAAAAGAAAAGTTTTTTCTGTGAATAAGTTGGAATAAAGTATTGCGAATGAAGCATCTAGGCGGCTTTAGGCTCGAAAGAAGTGCCACAACCGCAGTTCCTTGAGGCATTCGGGTTCTCGACGCGAAATCCAGAATCATTTAAGGCTTCCACATAATCAATCTGGCTATTGTCTAGAAAAACCAGACTTTCAGGATCAACAATCAAATAGACCCCATGTTGCTGAAACACTTGGTCCTGAGTCTGGAATTCATCCACTTTCATGGTGTATTGCCAGCCTGCACAACCGCCTTTTTCGACACGGATTCGCAATCCCGAGCGTGAGGGGGCATTTTTTTGCTCCAGTAAGTGACGGAGGTGTTGAGCGGCGTTTTCGGTGAGAGAGATCATCGCAATGGGGGCGGCGACTGATTTGTGTGTTGCGCCCTTTTCACAGGCGCATGTCACATGCAAGGATTACGCACAACACGCTTTCTTTTTTTTCATTGTTATGTCGAAAATTCGAATCCTTTCCGACGCGCTCGCCAGCCAGGTGGCGGCAGGCGAAGTTGTGGAGAGACCGGCTGCGGTGATCCGTGAGCTTGTGGAAAACAGCCTGGATGCAGGTTCTTCTCATATCACTGTAGAGGTGCAACGAGGCGGTTCGGCGCTGATTCGGGTGATGGATGATGGTTGTGGAATGAATCGGGAGGATGCGCTGTTGTGCATTGAAAGGCATGCCACGAGCAAAATTCGGACCAAGGATGATCTCGCAGCCATTCTGACATTTGGATTCCGAGGCGAGGCGCTGCCAAGCATTGCCAGCGTCACGAGGTTTCGTCTGGCGACTCGGGAAAAGGAAGCTCTGAGCGGCACCGAGGTGGAGATCAATGGCGGCAAACTCAGCAATGTGAAAGAGTATGGCGGTGCGTCAGGCACGTTGATTGAAGCGCGTTCTTTGTTCTTCAATGTGCCCGCACGTCGAAAATTCCTGCGCACGGAGGCCACTGAGTATTCTCATATCGAGCAGCAGTTTGTCATCCACGCAATTGCACATGCCGAAGTCACTTTTACCCTAATCAGAGATGGTGCGGTGGCCTTTCATCTTCCTGCCACGGAGGATGTCCTGGATCGTATTCGCGGGCTTGTTGGTGATGAATTGGCCCGCCGTCTCATTCGTGTGCAGCCAGTCGAGCTAAAGGGCATTCGTGTTTGGGGATTTGTGGGCGGCCCAGGCTTGAGTCGTTCGAATCGACAGCAGCAGCTCACCTTTTTAAATGGTCGGCCGATCGAGAGCAATTCGATCAATTATGGTTTGAGGGAAGGCTTTCACACCTCGCTCATGAAGGGGCAGCATCCGGTGACCTTTCTTTTCATCAAGATGGATGCCGCCGCGTATGACATCAATGTCCATCCAGCGAAGAAGGAGGTGCGTTTTCATGATGGGTTTGCGGTTCGTGATGCAGTCGCAAAGGCGGTGAGCCAGGCTCTCGAATCCGCCAGCAGGCTTCCGGAAGGGCACACTCCGGCATCATCGGTTCAGCGTCCTGCGCCGCCTGTTGTGGCAGTGCCGCAACAGCAAAGTTTTGCTTTGCATACACCTGCTGCGCCGTTGGTCCTGAAGTCTGAAATGTCTGAGCGGATTCATCAGCCGCTAACTACAGTCCCGTCGCAGGTGAAGGCTCTGGTTGATTTTCCTGAAGACAGGCCACCTCATAAGACGGCGTCAGTCGAACCATCAGTCACTGCTGTCACTGTCGAAAAACCTCAGGAGCCAAAGGCTGCCGGTGAGATGCCACGTTTCCGCATCATCGGCGTTCTGCATCGTCTCTACATCCTACTGGAGAGTGATGAAGGTCTCGTTCTCATGGATCAGCATGCGGCGCATGAAAGGGTGAACTTCGAAATCATGCGTCGTGCCATGGAGCAGGGCGGGGTGCCATCGCAGCGGCTGCTCATGCCACTCACACTTCAGGTTAGCCCCCGCGATGCCGACATGCTCCGCCGTCATCAGGAAACACTGCACCGTCTCGGTATTGAGATCGAGCCCTTCGGGCCGAACATCTTCAAGGTCGAAGCGCTGCCGACATTTCTCAAGACCGATGACCCGCTCTCCTGGCTGGATCAAGTCATCGAAGAACTGCAGGCGCTCTCATCCAAAGGTTCATCCTTACGGCTTGGCGAGGACATGATCGCCACCACAGCCTGCCGTCATTCCATCAAGGCCAATGACAAGGTCTCCATCCCGGAAATCGAATCACTTCTGCGGGAACTCTTCGCCTGCGAGATGCCGTACTGCTGCCCGCATGGGCGCCCCACGCTCATTCAGATGTCGATGAAGGAGCTGGAGAAAAAGTTTGGCCGTCTGGCTCCGTGATCAATTCACGCGGCGCCCCATGGCCGACAGCCACTTGCCACGGGTCACCACACGATCCCAGCGGATGCCGCATTGCTCTGCCACTTTCAGACATGGGCCAGCCTGCGTTTTCAGAATCCCAGAAGTGAGCAAAACGCCGCCCGGTTTCACCGCGCGCACGATCTGAGGGAAAGCCTGCTGCAAGATGTCCACGAAGATATTTGCCGCCACCACATCCCATTGTTCCTTGGGTTCCCATTCGAGGACATCCACCTCTTTGAAACGAATTTTTGGCGTCCCATTGCGCACAGCGTTCTCTTTGGAAACCAGGACTGCCTTTGGATCGAAATCACAGCCCCAGGACTTGGCCGCCCCCAGTTTCTCTGCGGCGATGGCGAGGATGCCGCTGCCACAGCCGAGATCGGCCATTGTCCAGCGCTTGCCTTGCACCTCTTCGGCAGCATCCACCAACATGCGCAGCACCGTGGCAGTCGTGGCGTGGTGTCCCGTACCAAAGGCCATGTCCGCAGGTATGGCGATGATCTCCCGTCCGGCATGAGCACGTTTTTCCAGGGCGATCTCCTTGTCAGTGCGCGCACTCACGATCACCAGCCGGTCACGCACGGCGATGGATGGCATCGGCTCTTTCGACAGCGCCGCCCAGTTCTGCTGCTTCAGCTCACGCACCGTGCCACCCCATTCTTTTTGGACAGCCACCACAGCCTTTTTTTTCTCCGTATAGATCTCCACTCGGATCATCGTGCGCCCCGGCATCGTGGTGATGACGAGATTTAAATCAGGATTCCCGGTGAAACGTTCTTCCCAAGCATCCATCCACTTTTCCGACGAGAGTTTAGACCAGACAAACATGACTCGATCATGGGAAGCATGCCCGGCATTGCCAGCGGATTGTTCACGCGCTCCTTGATACGCTCTGGGATTGGCGCACAGGGGATTGACCGTTACCAGTCCATCACCGAATCTGTATTCACTCTGGGGACATACCCGTCTGGATCAATAATACGGCACGAGACCGCCCTGCCAGATCGGCTTCAGATCGCCGATGGCGGCATCAATGAGGGTGCTGCCGCGGAGGGTGATGTTGAGGTATTTCTCGTTGGTGGATTCACCAATGACCACGGCTCCGGCGGCTTTCGCAGCGGCGAGGTGCTCGGGGGCGACTTCGAGGAGAAGACGGCCTGGCGTTTCGCCAAAGAGAAGCTCGGCGACGGTGCAATCCTTGGAGGCGGGCAGGTTTTCCATCTCGACCTTGAGGCCGGCTTTGCCGCTGAAGGCAAACTCGGCCAAGGCGACGGCGAGGCCACCTTCGCTGAGGTCGTGGCAGGAGAGCACGGCACCTTGTTTGGCCAGCTCGTGATACTTCTCGTAGCTGGCCCAGGCGGCGCTGTCGCTCCAGGTCGGGGCTCCGTCGATACCGGCACCCTTGGTGTATTTGGCGAAGACACTGCCGCGAAGGCCGGGTGTGGTGCCACCGATGACGCAGATCTTGCTGCCGGGCTTGCGGAGCGAGGCTCCGACGACGTGCTTGGCGTCTTCGATGATGCCGAATCCGCTAACCAGGAGCGTGACGGGGATGGAGACGGGGCCGTCTTCGGTGATGAAGTAGTTGTAGAAGCTGTCCTTGCCGGACACGAAGGGCGCTCCGTAGGCAATGGCGGCTTCGGCCATGCCTTTCGTGCATTCCACGAGGGCTCCGAGTTCCTTCTCAGCATCGGGATTGCCCATGCAGAAGTTGTCGAGGATGGCGATGCGCTGCGGGTTGGCTCCCATGGCGACGAGCTGACGCACGCATTCATCGACACAGGCGCGGCCCATGGCGTGCGGGTCGTTTTTGCCCCACTCGGGGAGCAAGGCGCAGGCGAGGGCGACGAGCTGCTTCGAGCCATCGACCTTGATGACGCTGCCGTCCTGTGGGGCATCGCCCGAAGCACCGGCGAGTGGTTTCAGGACGGTGTTGCCCTGCACTTCGTGGTCGTATTCGCGGATGATCGGCTCACGGGAAACGATGGCGAAGTCGGCGAGCAAGGTCTTCAGGACCTGCGTCCAGGATTCAGGACGAACGGCGACCTTCGGGGCGAGCGCGGCAGGCTGACGCCAGTGGGCACGCATCTCACGGCGTGGGGCTCCGTGGAGTTTTTCCACCGGCAGATCGCAGACGATGCTGTCGTAATGGAAGACGCGCAGGCGCTTGTTGCCGTCGGCTTTGGCGAGCACAAAGATCTCGCTCTGCCACTTGTCGGCGATGGCTTGGAGGGCGGGGAGATTGTGCTCCTGGATGGACATGACCATGCGCTCCTGGGACTCGGAAATGAAGACCTGCCAGCTTTCCAGGCCGGGCTCTTTCAGGGGGCAATGGTGCAGGTAAACCTCGCCACCGACCTCGCTGAGCATCTCGCCAGCGGCGCTGGAGAAGCCGCCCGCGCCGCAGTCGGTGATGAATTCGATCAAGCCTGCCTCACGAGCCGCGAGCACAAAGTCAGCGACCTTCTTTTCCTCGATGGGATTGCCGATCTGGACGGCGGTCTGGTCTTCTTCGTGGGAGTCGGTGGTGAGCTCGGCGGAGGAGAAAGTCGCGCCCTTGAGGCCGTCTTTGCCCGTGCGACCGCCAGCGGCGATGAGGAGCTGGCCGGGCTTCACTTCCTTGGCGATGTCCTTGATCGGGATGATCCCGGCGGTGCCGCAGAAGACGAGGGGATTATAAATAAACGTGTCGTCGAACTGGATCGCGCCATTCACCGTGGGGATGCCCATGCGGTTGCCGTAATCGCGCACGCCACGCACCACGCCACGCATGATGCCGAGCGGATGGATCACGTCTTTGGCCTTCAGATCTTCCTGTTTCGTGTCTGGTGGGCCGAAGCAAAAGACATCGATGGAGGCGACGGGCTTCGAGCCTTTGCCCGCGCCGAGGATGTCGCGGATCACGCCGCCGAGGCCGGTGTTGGCACCCGCGTAGGGTTCGATGGCGCTGGGGTGATTGTGCGTTTCGACCTTCAGGCACACGGCCTTGTCGTCGTCGAGCTTCACAAAGCCCGCGTTATCGACGAAGGCGCTGAGCACGAAGTCGGGCTTGTCGGCCATGATCTTCTCCGTGGTGGCGCGGATGTAGGTCTTGAAGAGGCTGTCCACCACTTCCTGCTCGCCATTGAGCGTGTGATAGATCTTCGCGTTAAAAATACGGTGCTTGCAGTGCTCCGACCAGGTCTGGGCGATGACCTCCAGCTCGACATCGGTCGGGTCGCGGCCTTCCTCGTTGAAGATTTGCTGCACGACCAGCATGTCGGCTTTGGAGAGCGAGAGCTTCATCTTCTTCGAGAGATCGAGAAGCTGGTCAGCAAGGAGTTCGCGGACAGGGATGGTGCGGAAAACGGCGCGGTCAGACATGGGGGTGGGGCCTTTGGATTTGGCGAGGAATCCGCCTGTGGCAAACGCTCACTGCATTCAGGCGTCACTGGTCCAGGCCCGCTGGGCGGATGGCGCTGCCTTTGATGCTGGTGAGAGAGTCGCCGAGTTCGGCGCGGAAGGGTTCGGCCAGCTTCTTCAGGCGCTCGATCACCTCGGGATGCGCGGCGCTGACATCCTTCGACTCGGCGGCATCCTCCTTCAGGTTGTAGAGTGCCAGTTCTTGCTGGGCGACCTTGTAGCCGTGCCGCGTGGCGATGCCTGCGATGCCGCTCTGCGTGATGGCGGCGGGCTTCATGTTCTCCCAGTTGGAGGGTTTACCATCGCGGCCCGGCGTATCATGCGGCGTGATGTAGGGATGGGCAAAGTGCAGCTTCCACTCACCGCTGCGGATGGCTTGCAGCTCATTGCCCGCGTAAAAGGCGATAGCTTCGTGCGGCGACTTCGCCCCTTCTTTGCCGAGGAGGAGATCGCTCACGTCACGGCCGTCGATCTTGTTCGGCGAAGCGGGCGCGCCGAGCCAGGTGGAGATCGTGGGCAGCAGGTCCATCTCGGTGATCGCTTCTTCACAAACACGGCCCGCAGGCACCTTGCCGGGCCATTTGGCGATGAAAGGCACCCGCACGCCGCCTTCGTAGCTCGTCAGCTTTCCCTCACGAAGAGGCGCGGCATTGCCCGCGTGATTGCCGTAGCTGAGGAAGGGTCCGTTATCAGAGAAGAAGATCACGAGTGTCTTCTCTGCGATGCCTGCCTGCTGCACAGCGGCCAGGATCATGCCCACACTCCAGTCCAGTTCCTCCACGACATCGGCATAGAGGCCGTGCGGCGACTTCCCTTTGAAGCGATCCGAGGCAAAGATGGGCACATGCGGCATGATATGCGGCACATAGAGGAAGAAAGGCTTCGCCTCATGCCGACGGATGAAGCTCACCGCCTTCTCCGTGATGCGGCGGGTGAACTGGCTCTGATCAGGGTCCGTCTCGATGACCTTCATGTCTTCATAGAGCGGCAGCGGCGGCATCTCGGCGGCGAGGCTGGGGTGATACTTGCTGTTGTCGTTCGAGTA
>Ga0075152_10001443_pt1 | contig 17145 bp, 13 predicted proteins | sample JI61114C2DNA_FD_70964 | JGI IMG/M metagenome (GOLD analysis project Ga0075152, IMG submission 70964) | Wastewater effluent complex algal communities from Wisconsin, to seasonally profile nutrient transformation and Carbon sequestration -... | ecosystem: Engineered > WWTP > Effluent > Algae...
CCTGGCCAGCAAAACCGCCGCCCTTACATCTGAACAAATAAAGGCCAACATTCAAAAAGTGTACTACCAGTTAGTAGTAGGCGAAAAACAACTGGGCAGCATACAGGCCAATATTGACCGTTTTGATAAATTACTCCACGACACCAAAGAAATTTATAAAAATGGTTTTGCAGAAAAGCTCGATGTTGATAAAGTGCAGGTGCAGCTCAACAACCTGAATACGGAAAAACAAAAAATACTCAACCAGCTTACTGCCGGCAATGCAGGATTAAAATTTTTGATCAATATGCCCCAAAGGGATATACTGGCGCTTACTGATTCTCTTTCAGAAGATGATATAAAAAAAGACCTGCTTGATGGCACTTACAGTTACGCCGACAGGAAAGACATACAGGTGCTAACGGCTGCGGCTAAGCTAAATAGTTATAATGTAAAGCGCTACCAGCTCAGCAGGATACCAACGATTGCAGCTTTTGCTTCTTACTCAAAAAATGCACAGCGGCAAACATTTGACTTTTTTGGTAAAGGCGACTGGTTTACCACTTCATTGATCGGTGTAAAATTGTCCGTTCCCATTTTTGATGGTTTTGCAAGGAGGGCAAAGATCCAGAATGCCAAACTGACCCTGGAAAAATCGAACAACAATGTGGAGCAGGCCAAACAAAACATGGATTATGAAGTAACGACGATCCGTGACAGGATGAAAACATCGATACTCACATTGGATAACCAAAAACAGAACATACAACTTGCAGAAGATGTTTATAATAACACCAAGAAAAAGTACGAACAGGGTCTTGGCAGCAACCAGGAAATATATACTGCACAAACAGAACTGAAGGTGGCACAAAACAATTATTACGGCGCACTATTCGATGCCATCTCTGCAAAAATTGATTACTTAAAAGCAACGGGGAAACTTTAAACAGGTACATACAAAATCAACTTAACTATACATCATGAGACAATATTTAGTAACGGCAATGGCAGCAGCCATACTCTTTTCTTCCTGCGGCAGCAGCAAAAAAGAAGACAATGCCGCCTTGACGGAGAAAAAAGCAGCACTTGAAAAATTGAAAGCTGACAAAGAAAAATTAGATGGACAGATTGGAAATCTTGAAAAAGAAATTGCCAAATTAGATACCAGTGCGGCCAATGCACCCAAAACAAAACTGGTGGCTGTACAAACACTTGCCCTTACAGATTTTGCACATTATATCGAGTTACAGGGAAAAGTAGATGGAGAGAATATCTCCTACATCGCTCCAAGAGGCGGTGGCGGATTGGTGAAAGCGGTATTGGTAAAACAGGGTGACCAGGTAAAGAAAGGCCAGTTGCTTTTAAAGCTGGATGATGCCATACAAAAACAACAGGTTACCGCTGCCCGGCAACAAATGGAAGGAGTAAAAACACAGCTTACACTGGCAAGAAGCCTTTACCAGCGTCAAAATAATCTGTGGGCCCAGGGCATTGGAACTGAAGTACAGGTAATCACTTATAAAACAAATGTAACTGCGCTTGAAGACCAGCTTGCATTGATCAGCGAACAGGTAAAACTGGCGCAGGAACAAATGAATTCAGCCAATGTATACAGTGATGTAAGCGGCGTGGCGGATATAGTAAACATAAGAGTGGGAGAACTTTTCCAGGGGCAAACCGCCGCTGGCCCTCAAATAAAAATTGTGAACAATACTGCACTGAAAGTAGTGGGCAATATCCCTGAAAATTATCTCGGCAGCGTAAGTAAAGGAACACCGATGATCATACAAATGCCTGACGTAAATAAAACATTTAACACCACAGTAAGTTTTGTAGGTGCGTCTATTGATGCTATCAACAGGGGATTTGTAGTAGAATCCAGGCTGCCTTATGACCCGGCTTTAAAACCAAATCAAATAGCCTTGATGAAGGTAAAAGACTATGCTGCTGCAAACACCATTGCCATTCCGCTGAATACTTTGCAAAATGATGAAAAAGGAAAATTTGTGATGGTAGCCAGTACAGAAAACGGTAAACTGGTTGCACGAAAGCGCCCGGTAAACATCGGCCTGCTTAACAACGATATACTGGAAATTAAAACGGGCCTCAAACCAGGCGATGTGCTGATAACGGAAGGTTATGCCGGTTTATATGAAGGTCAGTTGCTGGTAACAAAATAAAATTAGAAGGATTAATAAAGCGGTTGATATAACGCATACGTGTATGCAAATAACATCCCGGTAAAATATTACTATATGATTTCTGAATTCGTGAATATGGTGTCCAATGGTTACGATAATGTAACCAAACAGTTTAAGCCAACTACCTGGAGTATAAAAAACAAAACATCTGTTTACCTGGTCATGTTGTTTGTTTCACTGGCGGGTATCTATCAATTTATGACATTGCCCAAAGAGCAGTTTCCTGATATTGTGATACCTACCATCTACGTACAAACGATCTATGTAGGTAACTCTCCAAAAGATATAGAGAACCTGGTAACAAGGCCCATTGAAAAACAGATCAAGGGTATCACTGGTGCAAAGATCAAGAAATTCACCAGTACATCACAACAGGATTACTCTGCCATCATTGTTGAATTTGACACAAAGGTTAAAACTGAAATTGCGCTGCAGAAAGTAAAAGATGCCATCGACAAAGCCAAGCAGGACCTGCCCACCGATCTTACCCAGGAACCCACTGCGCTGGAAGTGAACCTGAGTGATCAGCCCATCATGTATGTAAACCTGAGCGGTGATTATGAAATGATGAAGCTGAAAAAATTTGCGGACGACCTGAAGGATAAACTGGAAGACCTGCCACAAATTAACCGGATTGATATTGTAGGTGCACCAGAAAGGGAATTCCAGATAAACGTTGATAATTACCGGATGCAGACTGCCGGTGTTACGTTTGATGATATTGCCAATGCAGTTGCAAGAGAAAATATGGATATCTCCGGTGGTTTGCTGGATGTAGGCACTATGAAACGTAACCTGCAGTTGAAAGGCCAGTTTCGTACGGCTTATGATATTGAAAAAGTGCTGGTACGCAACACAGGTGGTGCGCCTATTTATTTAAAGGATATTGCTATTATAAAAGATACCACCAAGGACGCAGAAAGTTTTGCCCGCCTGGATGGTAAAAATGTGGTGACACTTAATATCATCAAACGCAGTGGTGAAAACCTGATAGAGACAAGCGAAGGCGTTATAAAAACGGTGGAAGAAGCAAAAGGTGATCTGTATCCCCCTGATCTAAAAGCAGTGATCACCGGAGATCAGAGTATAAAAACAAAAACATCTTTTAACGAACTGGTTAATTCAATCATCATTGGCTTTTTATTGGTACTGATCGTATTGATGTTTTTTATGGGTGTTACCAACGCCTTCTTTGTGGCGCTGTCGGTACCGCTTAGTATGTTTGTGGCTTTTGTGTTTTTGCCGGGGGCCGATCTCATTGTGGGCACCCATGTTACCCTCAACTTTATTGTGTTATTTGCATTGCTGTTTGGCCTGGGTATTATAGTGGATGATGCTATTGTGGTAATTGAAAATACCCATCGCATATTTGTAGAAGGTAAAGGCAAGACCAATGTTTTTGATGCAACCAGGATAGCGGCAGGCGAAGTATTTGTGCCGGTATTAGCTGGTACGCTTACCACGCTGGCCCCCTTCTTCCCTTTATTGTTCTGGCCAGGTATTATCGGCCGGTTCATGGTGTATTTACCTACCATGCTCATCTTTACACTGGCAGCATCACTGGTGGTGGCTTTTATCATGAACCCGGTTTTTGCGGTTGATTTTATGAATCATCCCGAAAGTGAAAAGAAGGAACCAAAATCAGCCATCTTTAAAAAACCAGCCTTCTGGATTGCAATAGGTGCAGGTATTGTGCTGGATCTTTTGGGCGCCACTTTTCTTGGCAACCTGCTTATTTTCTTCATGTTGCTGGTATTGCTTAACAGGTATTTTATTTCTGATGGCATTCATTATTTTCAAAACCATGCTCTTCCCTGGATCATGGGGCATTATGAAAGCCTGCTGCGCTGGTCATTAAAAGGATGGAGGCCGGTGCATTTGTTACTGGGCATTATTGCCACGCTCTTTATATCCTTTTTTATTTTCTCTGCTGCCGTACAAAGCAACCGGGTAGGTGTGGTGTTTTTCCCGCAGGGCGATCCAAACCAGATCTATGTGTATTTAAAACTTCCCGTGGGTACCAGCGTTGAATACACCGATTCTGTAACCCATGTATTGGAACAGAGGGTAAATAAAGTATTAGGAATAGATCATTCAAAAGACAAGACAAATCCCATTGTTGAAAGTGTTATCAGCAACGTAGCCATTGGGGCAAGTGATCCTGCTGCCGGTGACAGAAGTACAAGAAGTGAACTGGGCCGGGTACAGGTTTCATTTGTGGAGTTTGAAAAAAGGCATGGTGTATCCACACGTCCTTTTCTTGACCAGATAAGAGCAGAAATGAAAGGTGTTCCGGGTGCGGAGATCAGTGTATCGCAGGAAAGCAGTGGGCCTCCTACTGATCCGCCGATCAATATTGAAATAGCCAGCGAAAATTTTGATGGTCTTGTAAAAACGGCGGTGAACCTTAAGAATTATTTAGATTCTATACAGGTGCCTGGTGTGGAAGAATTGAAAATGGATGTTGATCTTAACAACCCGGAAATTACACTTACAGTTGACCGTGAGCGTGCCCTGATAGAAGGTGTGTCTTCTGCGCAAATAGGACAGGCTATCCGCACCGGTTTGTTTGGAAGAGAGGTGTCAAAAATTAAAGAAGGGAAAGATGAATATAAGATTCAGCTGCGCAATAACGAAATGCAAAGGAAAAACCTCAGCAGCCTGCTTAATATGCGGATATCCTTCCGTGATATGGCCAGTGGCGGTGCAGTAAAAAATATCCCCATTAGCGCCCTGGTAAAAATTGAACCCACCAGTACTTTTGGAAGTATAAAACGTAAAAATCAAAAAAGGCTGATCACACTTCGTTCCAATGTGCTGACTACACAGGGCTATAATGCCACCGCTGTAAACCAGATCATCACCAAATACATTGATAATTTTAAAGGCAAATCGGATGGTGTTTCCATCAAACAAACGGGTGAAGGCGAACAGCAGGCAGAAACAGGCGCCTTCCTGTTGTCGGCACTGGTAATTGCATTAATGATCATACTGTTTGTACTGGTGATCCAGTTTAATAGTGTAAGCAAGCCCGTTATCATCCTTACAGAGATCATCTTCTCGGTTATTGGTGTATTGCTGGGTTTTGCCATTACAGGAATGGAAGTATCTGTATTGATGACCGGGTTGGGGATTGTAGGCCTGGCTGGCATCGTGGTAAAAAATGGTATCCTGGTAATTGAATTTGCAGATGAATTGAGAAGCCGTGGAATGAAAACCAAAGAGGCAGTTATACAAGCTGGTAAAACCCGTATCATTCCTGTGTTACTTACAGCGCTGGCAGCCATACTGGCCTTTATACCCATAGCCGTTGGGTTCAATATCAATTTTGTAACACTGTTTTCCGAATTGAATCCACATATTTTCTTTGGCGGCGACAATGTGGCGTTTTGGAAACCATTGAGCTGGACCATCATCTTTGGCCTTGCTTTCGCCTTCTTTATGACCCTGGTATTGGTTCCCGCTATGTACCTCATATCCGAAAGGCTCCGCAGGCCAATGAGGAGAATGTATGGTGGTAAATGGGTAAGTTTTATGGGCATTCCGCCACTTACTCTTGTCTTTTTACCGATGATACTGGTTACCCTGGTACGTCACCGGATAGATGTAAAAAGAAGAACAAGAAAAATGAAAAATGCCGGCGACACCTGGAATAAAAGCTGGTTCTAACATATTACCCCTGTGAAATGAATTAAGCATGGTTTAAACGCCGTGCTTTTTTTATTCCCAATTCTGGAAAAACACTCTAATATAAAGACTACTGGTTATCAAGCGCTTGCGCAGCATGTTGGTTATCAGTGCATTTACTACTGGCATGGTATGAGCATATTGTGCACAACGACCGGGAACGATGACGGTAAAATAATCCGCCAATAAAAAAAATGGCTGATATTTGCAACCATAAAAGGCAAGATTGCTTCTATTGTTTGTAAAGCATTTTACCCGATCCTCCCCTGTTTAAATTGAATTTTACTCCTATCCACTGAAAGCCCCGGCAGGTAATTTTTATTTGACCGGCACACCGTAAACCTACCCCAATGGAAACAGGAAAAATGAAACAGGTAACCTGCATATTTACTTTTATCATGTTGCTGGCATCTGCCGCTTATGCAAAAACGCATACCAGCTTTATTGCAACTTCGGCAACCACCGAAGCAGTTATATTGAGTGATGTAAACCTCCAAACCACATTTACAAAGAATACCGTTCAGATAAGCTGGCAGGCAACACAGCAAACAACAGTACGCCGTTATGAGCTGGAGAAAAGTACGGATGCTGAGAACTTCTATTACATCACCTCCTTCGCTGGTTCAGAAAAAGTATATGCTGCGGAAGACAAAAATCTTTCTGCCGCTGTTGCCTATTACCGGTTGAAAATTATGGATACTGATGGTCATGTTTTTTACAGCAACGTTGAAACCATCGATACAAAAGCCAGTGCCGATGCTATCAGGATATTACCCACCAGGCTCGATGCCAACAAACTGCATATATGGTTACCTGCTAACACCAGTATCAGCAGCGCAATTGTAAATGGTGCTGATGGAAAAGTACAACGCAAAGCTATATTAAATGAAAGTACCAACCTGGCGATTGTTGATATCAGCAGTATGTCAGCAGGTGTATATCATTTAACAGTAAAAACCAATAAAGGCGAAACACTTAAGTTGAAATTCACCAGGTTGTAGTAATTCACCACACAAATAATATTTAAGCCTTCCTGGTAAAAACGGGAAGGCTTTTTTAATTAGCCCATTGGTTACAATTACTTTTACAAAAAAAATAATACCATGTTAAGCAATCATGAAATTGACTTTCGCATTTATGGCGAAGAACTGCAGTTTGTAGAAATAGAACTGGACCCCAACGAAACCGTTGTTGGTGAACCCGGCGCTTTTATGATGATGAGCCCCGAAATTCAAATGCAGACTATTTTTGGAGATGGCAGCCAGCAGCAACAAAGCAGCGGCCTGTTGGGTAAATTGTTAAGTGCCGGCAAGCGTTTACTCACGGGAGAAAATTTGTTTATGACCGCTTTCACCAATACAGGCCATGGAAAAAAGCAGGTGAGTTTTGCTTCGCCTTATACTGGTAAAATTGTACCGCTGGATCTTTCGCTCCTGGGCGGAAAAGTGATCGCTCAAAAAGATGCTTTCTTATGTGCCGCCAAAGGAGTAAGTATCGGTATCGAATTTCAAAGGAAACTGGGCACGGGTATTTTTGGTGGTGAAGGTTTTATCATGCAGAAATTAGAAGGTGATGGAATGGCCTTTGTACATGCCGGTGGGTATGTGATAGAGAAAGAATTAAAACCAGGTGAAATGCTGAAAATTGATACGGGTTGTGTGGTGGCTTATACCGCCGGGGTTGATTTTGATATTGAATTTATCAAAGGCATTAAAAACTGGATGTTTGGCGGAGAGGGGTTGTTCTTTGCTGTATTGCGAGGACCGGGGAAAGTATGGATCCAGAGTTTGCCCATCAGCAGGCTGGCAGGCAGGTTGCAGCAATATGCATCAGTTGGAGGAAGGAAAGAAGAAGGAAGTATATTGGGCGGGCTGGGTAATTTATTGGATGGAAGAGAGTAAACTTGCAGGCAATACAGAACATACAGATGGAAAAGATCATTTACGACATTGGCATGCATGCCGGCAGGGACACCGAATTTTACCTGAAGAAAGGTTTTAAAGTAGTGGCCATAGAGGCCAATCCAGCGCTGGTGGAAAAGGCAACAATAAAATTTAAAGACGATATCAGCACCGGCAGGTTAATTATTATTGACAAAGCCATTGCGCCTGCCGGTGTGGATTCTATTGAATTTTATACAAACGAAAAGCACGATGACTGGGGAACAATTATACCCGACTGGAATCGTGGGCAAGATGCAGGTTTTAATTCTATTACTGTACAAACGGTGCCGCTACAAACCATTATTCAAACCCATGGCGTACCATATTACATGAAGATAGACATTGAAGGCGCTGACATGCTGTGCCTGCAAGCACTGAAGCAGATGAACGTGGTGCCGGAATACCTGAGCATAGAGTTGCTTACTCCTAATAATTATAAAAATAAAAATGTTGATTGCCTTGAGATTCTATTTTATCTCTATGCAATGGGTTATAGAAAATTCAAAGTATCCGACCAAACGGCTCTTGGCAGTATTAAATTACCTAACCCGGCAAGAGAAGGCAACTATGCAGACTTTAATTTTTCTGGTGGTTTTGTTTCAGGTCCCTTTGGTAAAGAACTGGAAGGTCCGGTTTATACCATTGATCAAATAAGCAAAAAATACCTTGACTATTTTTATTCTTCCCCCGGATTGATAAAAAGTATGCTGGTGAAAATTTTTCGAAAAGCAGGCATCAGTGTAGTAAAGAAGGGGGATTTTCACAGCAATGGCTGGTTTGATGTGCATGCTTACAAATAAAAAAAAATCAACTGAAAAGTTGTAAAAAATTATTACTGTTACTAAGAAGGCTGTACTGCTCAATAATTTTTTTTCTTCCGGCAGTTCCTAATTGTTTTCTTAGCGCTGCGTTTTGTAACAGCTTTTCGATTGCTAAGTACCAATCATTGTCGGTTTGGCATAAAAAACCGTTCACGCCTTCTTCAATAATTTTTTTATTTACACCCACCGGTGATGCCACGGCTGGTATTTCCAGCGCCAGGTATTGAATGAGTTTAAATCCACATTTGCCTTCACTCCATTCATCTTGCGTTAATGGCATCAGCCCTATCTGGCAGGTGGCCAGTTCTGTTACTTCATTTTCTGCAGTCCATTCTACATACTGCAAATTTTTAATGTTGAGTTCGGGTTGTTGATTGCAGATAACTTTAAAATTAAAATCGTACACCGCCTGTAGTTTTTGCAAAACTGGTTCTACCAATTTCAAATATTGTAAAGTTGAAAAGCTGCCGGTCCATCCGATGGTGACCTTTTCCACATCCTGCTCCGATGGTATATTATGATGGTTTTCTGTATCAACGCAGGTGGGGTTATATACTACATTCTTGTTGTACTGCCGGGCATAGTTGCAAAGAAATTCATTGCCGCAACTTACTTTATAGGCCCATTGTGTAATGCTGACTGTCTTACCCGGGTTCTTTAAAAAGCCATATAGCCTGTTCATTTCCGACACTTGCGGCACCCAGATAGCGCCATCAAAATCATAGATCAATTTTTTCTTCAGCCATTTGACCATGATCCATTCCAGCACCGGCGGGCCGACGGGTGCAGCACCGCATTCCAGCAATACATAGTCATACTGCTTCATATTAAAAAGCAGTTGTACCCGTCGTAAAAAGCCCTTGGTTACTGCCCATGCTTTTTGCAGGAAGAAACCATTTTTAAAAATGACGGCATAGCCTGCCTGATCGATAAAAGAGTGCGTAGTAACTGTAAAGCCGTTTTTAATCAATACCTCATTGTACAATTCAAAACGGAAGCGCTGAGAAGGGGATACATTTTCAGGATACTGAACGATAAAGAGGAGATGCTTAGGATTGCTTTTCATGCTTCACTCTGAAAATTATTTGCAGGGCTTTCCATCCCTTTAAAATACTGTAGATTAGAATGTTTCAGACTGAATTATTTACAATTTTTTGTTCAGGAGCAGTTTGCTGAAAAACAAACGCTTCTATTTGACCGATCACGCCGGATATTTTTTCCTTTTCCTTTTTGGAAACTGTTTCATTCCTTGTAGCCGTCAATAAATGCTGCAACCCAAAGAAGCCAAAGAAACGGTATAAAAAGGTGCGGAGGTGTGAGAAAGCGATTTCTTTATTCAACTCAAAGGAAGAAAGATTGCCTTTAGCATAGGTATTCAATGTACGCCGGAAACTAACCGCACTGATCTCGTAATTACGGATGCTCACTTTACCTTCCCGGTATAAAAAAAGCGGTTCCTCTATTCTGCTGTAGTTGGTGTTGCCAAAAGTGCGGCACCAAAGTTCAAAATCAGGACCCCGTTTGTAATCATCATTATAACGGTTCTTTTTAAACCAGGCTGTTTTAGCAATAATGGTTGGATGAAAAAATACCGTACGGCTCTTCAAAACTTTACGCAGGGTAAGGTCGGATATGTCGTTGTTCTTCCTTTTGCCAACCGGCTCCCCCAGTTCATTGATGATATAAGCAGCACAATCAATTAAATCAAGATTTTTATCGGACAGCAGCACTTCCATTTGTTTTTCTATTCTCTCCGGCAGCATCATATCATCTGCATCCATTCTTACAATGTATTCACCCCTGGCCAAATCGGTTATTTGGTTTAACCTGGGACCAACACCCATATTTTTTTCGCCCCTTACCAGCTTTATCCGGCCGTCTGTTTTTGCAAGATCCTGTACTACATCAAATGAATGATCTGTAGAACCATCATCAATAATGATAAACTCAAAATTGTGATAGGTCTGCATTAATACAGATTTGACAGCATTAGCAATCGTCTTCTCTACATTATAAAACGCCAGCCCAACTGAAATTAAAGGAAGATCAGTTTGATGCATATTTTTTACCATCAGCAATTTTTATGATTACAGCAGCACTATTCATTTATTCAGCCTTTTTGCATCGCAAATCTATAAAACTATTAACAAACAGTTAACCATAAGGCTAAATAAAATTAAACACGTGGATCAAACCGGCTAATCTTTTCAATCACCTCCCTTACCCGGCGTTTTTCTTCCCCGGTAAGGGCTGTATTTCTTTTGGTAGTGAGCAATTGCTGCATGTTGAAGAAGGAAAAGGAATGATACAGCTTGGTTTTAAAATGAGATTTTATTATCTCAACCCCTCTTTCCGCTGGTGTTAAAACACCCTTGCTGTGGATCCTGAGTATTTTTCTATATGACTTATTGCTCCTGCTATAATTTTTTACATTCACTCTCCCTTCCCTGTATATAAACAAAGGCTCATACACCCTTGCAAATACGGTATTATCAAAGGTCCTGCACCAAAGCTCAAAATCTTCGGACCGTACAAAATTTTCATTGTATTTATGCTTCCGGTACCAGCTGGCTTTGGCTATTACTGTGGGATGAAAAAGCAATACTTCTTTAAATGTTTTCTTTTTGTCCCAGCTTGCCAGATCAGTCATTCCCCTCATCCCAGTAGGCTCTCCCTTTTCGTTAATGATATAGGCGGCCGTATCAATTACATCAATATTTTTATCAGCCTCCAGCATTTCCATTTGCCTGGTAAGCTTATCGGGCATCATCATATCATCACTATCCATCCGGGCAATATAATCACCCTTTGCAAAATCAATGATTTGGTTTAAACGGTAGATGAGACCCTTGTTTTGCCCGTCACTTATCAATCTTATACGGCTGTCGGCCCTTACAAAAGCAAGGGCGATATCGTATGATTGATCGGTGGAACCATCATCCAATAATATCAGTTCCCAATCTTTGTAGGTTTGAATAAGAACAGATCGAATGGCATTGGCAAGCGTTTTCTCGTTGTTGAAAAAGGGTAGTCCGATGGTCAGCATTGGGTGTTTCTTGAGGTTTTAAGGATATAAATTTAACTATTAGTACCATTAGAAAGATAATCTATGCATTCATTTTTATCCAATCTGCCGGCAACAGGTCATTTAACCGGTTGTTTTTTTTTGCATGCCAGCTGCCGGGTGCAATTACTTTTTTTCCTGCACTGTTATTTAGCCATGCAGCCCACCAGCTAAAAGTGCTGTTGGCAATAATGTGATGATTGCATTTACTCATCAAAATCAAATCCTCCACATTGCTGTTGCCATCAACAAATGCATACTCAGCACCTATGAAATGCTGTTTGCACCAGGTAATATCATCACTAAAAACGAAGAACTGAACATCGCCGTATAGCTTTTTAAAATATGCAATGGCATTGTTGTAATACTCCAACGAGCAGTTGATAAGATTTGCATGCTGCAGGTAGTCCGTTCTTCTTACATGAATGCTTACCGGTACACACTGTTGTATTGATGCCAATGTATTTGCGGCATTGCCTGTGAATGGCTGCTTTAATGTAATCTCTTTCCTTAGTTGTGTTTCCACAGGCTGCAGGAATTCATAACTCTGCCAGTACCCTTCATAATAACAATTATCTTTTATGGCAAGGCTGCCTGGCGGCTGCGGCGTATTTTTTTCTACAAAATGTTTTTTAAACAGGGAGGAAAATTGCTGCGCCAGTTTTCTTTCCATTCTTGCCAGCTGGATATTCCTGAAGTATTTTTTTTCGTTTACCTCTGCCGCCGATGCTGCTTCCACATCCAGATTAAATGCAGAGAGTACGAAGTTTCTTTGCGTAAAGCTGTTTAAGCTGTTGGTGGTTTGAATATCGTATTTAACAGGTGTGCTGAGTTTTACCGAAAGATATTTTCCAAAACTGTATTGAAACAACTGGTTGCCCAAACCTCCCCATATTTTAACGATCACCATTATTCGAATGCTTTGATCAGGCTGTTTTTGCAGGTACACATCTTATGATATCATCCTTTACCTGTACATCATAAGAAGGCTTTTTCCGCTTTATATACTCACTCAATTTTTCAACTGTAGGATAATCGTTTTGCCCCGTAAAGCAACGGGCATCGTCTATCAATAAAATATGATCCTGGTTGTTATTGCTGAAGATAGAATCAAGTTCTTCAAAAATTGGACACTCGGTATCGCCCATCGCCGTTATACCATTGGAGTAGTGCCCGTCGAGCCAAAAAATAGCAGGGCCTGCAATGGTTTTAACTGCCTGCGGCAGCATTTTGCCGCTATCACCATGGATCAACCTGATATTTTTATCCTGGCGAAACCGCTGTTTGGCCTTTTCAAATAAATCGTCGCCTATTTCAATAGAAATGATCTCTTTAAAATTTTTCTTCTGTGCTTCCACCATTTCTCCCATGAATGTGCCGGTTTCCACCAGGGTATCATATCCATACTGTTGCTGGTAACCGGCAATGGTAAGCTGCTTTACCATATGTGGTGGCGGCACGGGGCAGCCTTTTTGCTTCCATTCTTCCAGTTCCTTTTTATAAACCGATTTTTTGATACGGTTGATAACAGCGTACGGCAGCAAAGGCATTAAAAATTTCAGCTTCCTCAATAATTGACGCATTCTTCAGTAGGTTTTGTTCTGTATATAAAAAACGCAAAAGTAACAAAACAAGGCGGCGTTTAAACAGCCTTTTTGCTCCCCGGCTATTTATTTTTCCAATACCTTTTCCAGCCCGTTTGAAATTTTATACCTGGTGTTTGCAGGTACGAAGAGAAGGTAACGCTTCTATTTCCAGGGTAGGATTGCCGGAGTATTTCCAAACTGCTCAACTTGTCAATATGCAACGGCAGCTCTTTCCATGGCAGGTGAATTTTCATGTGTGATGGCATAAAGTGCCCATACAATTCAAACTCCGAAAAATCAGAATGCTCTGATGTTTTCAAATTCCGGATGATGGCTTTGTCCCAACTGCACCGGTTTCTTTTTTCAATTGCCTCGTGCAGGCGCTGCAGTTGTTCTTTATCAAAAAACATTTTGTGCGACACGTAGGAGAACCATTGCAGCGGGTAAAATCCCAATAACCTTTTAATATTATTATAATAAGGTATGTTGTTATCAAATGACTGGTAAAAAATTGTTTTACCCCGGGTAAGAAAACTATGCCTTTTCAACAGGATATGATCTGCATCAATTACAAGAAAATGACGGCAGGTACCAATTTTACCCGACAGCTTTATTAACTGTTGAAATATCCAGCCACTCCTGTTAAAACCGGAATCCAACACATAATTTATTGATGCCGGGGTGTAGCCCAGCACAGTACTTTCTTGTGTAAAAATCAACCCATGCTTTTCAGCAAAATTTTCGATCCTTTCATTTGCCGGTGCCACCAGGTAAATATTTTTGATGGTGTGAGCCAGGTTTTTACGGAGCCCTTCAATACAAAGCGGCAGTGCCGCCATATCTTTTTCTATCACTGCTATCACTACATCAATTTCGCAATCATCCGCAGGTAGATTATCAGTAGAAGAAGTCTTCTGCCAAATATTAAAGACAAAGAGCCGCAGCTTTCTTAAAAAAAAACGGGAGGCGTCCTTAAAAAAAAGAGAGAAATTAAATCGCATTATTACAAATCATTTTGCCAGGATACTGAGTTTAAGGTAAGCGGCTTTTTCCTTCCAGGTTGTTTTGGGATTTTTAAAGAATATAAGGGCAAATAATATCATCCTGAGCCTGCTGATTATATACCACCCATAAGGCAGGTGTTTTCTATTGACATAACAAAGGCTTATAAAACTGCTTTTCCTTTTGAACCAGCTGCCGGAAGACTGCCCCTCAAGATGAATAATGCTTTTTTCATTGATCACAAACTGGGTGTACCCTTTTTGCTGCAGCCTGTACTGCAGTTCCAGTTCTTCTTCGTACAAAAAGATATTTTCATCAAAGCCCCCCACTTCATCAAACACGGATCTTTTGATAAACATATCGGCACCTACCACAATTTTAGTAGGCGCAAAATAATGTTGCTCTGCGTCTCTTAATGTTTCAGCATTGCTTTTGCAGCTGCCTGTAAACAGCTTCAGTGGAAACGGAAAATTTCCAAAAGAATGTATCACTTTGCCGGCTTCATCTATCAAAGGCGACCCCACCACCCCGGGCTTTAAATGGCTGTTGCTGGTATAAAAGCTCACGAACTTTTCTAAAATGTTGGCTGTTACCAGCGTATCCGAATTCAGCAGTAAGATATATTCTCCACTTGCTTCTTTCACCCCCAGATTATTGGCAGAACCAAACCCGATATTCTTTTCGCTTTCGATAACAATTGCTCCGGGCAATTCCTTTCTGAAGTGAGCGGCACTACCATCATGGGAATCATTGTCAACTATGATCACCTCATACATAGCGGGGTTGAAATGTGCCTGCATGGATCTTACGCAATTCACCGTAAGCTCTTTGGTTTTGTAATTGACAATAATTATGGAAGTAAAGCCTATTTTATGCATAAGAGGAAAAACAGTGACTACACGGCCATGGATTTATCAGCGATCTCCATTTGTTCACTTTCTGCAAAGCGGAAAATACAGCAAATAATGACCGTGCCTATTACAGATATCATAGCTGTTTTATTATAAAGACTATAATAGAACAAACCATTGAGGGGGATCTGGAAAATGAGAAAGTACAACAACAGTTGCTGGAGTTTTCTTGTGCCGGGTATATAATCCTTCCTAATTAAAATACCGGCAATTGAATAAAAGAAAGTGTATAAGATAATCCCTGTTATACCCATATCAATATACCAATCACCTAAAAAAGTAGAGAACACACCGATATCCATTGCGATGGACCGTTTGTATACAGACAGGTCGAAATTGACCGCATGTGTCCAGTCGTATATAAAAGGAAATATCCTTGCAAAAGTGTACCCCTTGTGTTCGAAATTGGTAAAGAAATTATTGAAGTTTAAAAAGATTTGTCCTGAATAGTCAATTACGCTGAACGCCTCTTCATAATCTGTTTCTCCACTGAATGCATTTTCAAACCTTGATGCAGTAACAGCCACGATATAAGTAACAATAAGTGAAAGGATGATCATACCAAATAGTACCAGCCGCTTCCGGAGTTTCGCAGCCATATCTTTCCGGAAATAAAGGAAGCAGGAAATAAACACCAGCAACCAGTAAATGATCTGCGTTCTGCCGCCGGACATCAAACCATTTACAATAGTGGATAGTGATGCGATAAATAGAAACCCGTTAAAAGCTGTACCCTTTTTCAGGTAAGTAACAGAGTAAAAAAAGAAAATAAGCAACACAAGGTAAAAGTCTGAGAAATGCCCCAGCAACCAGAGCCCGGCAGTTTCAATAGTACCGGTTGAATAAACACTTTTTAAACCTGCATCTCTCAGGGACTTTGGATCGTAGCCCAGCACAAACACGATGGTTTTGAGCAGCATCAGTATACCGGCTATGTTGATAGCAATCAGGAAAAAAGAAATATACATAAATGCCTTGTCGTCGGGCAATACGATGCGGTGCTCCTTTGACCGGCTTTTAGAAAGGAATGGGAAAAAGAAAATGGTTAACACCACGCAATAAAAAATACAGGATGATAAGGCTATATCGGTGTCTTTATAATGCAGGAACTCCACGCTGTATAAAAAGATGGACAGCAGTGCAGAGAGTGCATAAAGTGATAAAAGAAAACTTCCCAGGTTAAAGCTCTTTGTCCTGATAACATTAACAATCAGCAGCACCAAAAAATATGTAAACGGAATATAGATCACTAACGTTAACGAATGGCTTTTATCCGGTGTTTTACAACTTTACCCATATCCCGCCTCGAAATATTCAGCTGCCGGTACAGTTCATAAGGCCAGCGCCAGTTATTATACAGTTGCGCTATGCCCGGTGCCAGTACCATTGCCCACAAACCCATATTGAAAATATACAACATAGCATACAGCAAGGTGATAGTGACTGCTGCCGCCGCTAAAGAAGCCTTGAAAAAAGGCACTTCATTATTGGTAAGCAATATCCCGGCAGCCACGCCATGATTGCTTTCTAAAAAAGCAATGATAAGTGTGAGGGCGATCAGGGCAAATTCCATTAGTTCTGTTTTGCTGCCGATCAGCTGCAGGCCCCATTTGCCCAAAAATAAAATAGCGGCACCCCCGGCGATATACGTAAACAACAGCACCAACTGTCCTTTAAGATACACTTCCTTTATTGCCGCATCGTCTTTTGCCACCCTGAGCTGTACAATTTTGGGTGTGTAGGTTGAAGTATAGATCGTTGAAAAATTAGCGATCATCGATATAAGCTGAATGGTAATGCCATAAGAAGCAATATCCTCCAGTGGCAGGTATAACGATCCGGCGAGTATGGAGGATTTTTGAATAACAAAAGCACCGATCCAGGTGAGGCCAATTTTGATGGCATTGGGATAAATAGCCTGCAGCACTTCCTTTCTTGGCCGGGGTACCAC
>Ga0075152_10001446_pt1 | contig 17129 bp, 24 predicted proteins | sample JI61114C2DNA_FD_70964 | JGI IMG/M metagenome (GOLD analysis project Ga0075152, IMG submission 70964) | Wastewater effluent complex algal communities from Wisconsin, to seasonally profile nutrient transformation and Carbon sequestration -... | ecosystem: Engineered > WWTP > Effluent > Algae...
ATTGAAGGAGGGTCTCTATCTGAACTGGCTCGACAGTCTCAGTGTAGATTGGTCGCGTGACGGCCTTGAGGATTTTTGGTGGATCGACGGCCTTGAGGATTTTTGGTGGATCGACGGCATTGAGGATTTTTATTGGCTCGACAGTCTCAGTGTAGATTGGTCGCTTGACGGCCTTGAGGATTTTTGGTGGATCGACGGCCTTGAGGATTTTTATTGGCTCGACAGTCTCAGTGTAGATTGGCCTGACGGCGGCCTTGAGAGTAAGGGTTGACGCAGAAGTGGTGGTCTCGGCTAATGAAATTGGGCGAGAAACTTCGGGAAGGGGTTTTTCGAGGTCTTATTGAGATTCAGAGTGCACGTTCTTCACCTGACGTGTCAAGCTTTATTGCTGTTGACGAATTTGTTCGAACTGGGAGTTGATCACCTTATTACTGTATGCTTTTGAGTCCTCGATTCCTTTCTTTGAAACATATGCCACATTTTTTATCTTTTCATGATCATCACTCTTCCACTGGTAGTTTTTATCAGCTGGAGCCTTAGCCTTGTAAGCTTCGAATGATCTCTTAACTTACTTGTGTGATGTGACAGCCGCAGCATTATCTGATCCATTCCACTCAGCAGTCCATCTCTGCTCTCCTGATGAGCTGCTACTTGAACTATGCCTATTAGTGTCCACAGGCTGGTGCGTCGTAACTAAAGAAAGAGTTTCCCGGGTCGTTGACAACTGGTCGATAGCGCCTCCTAGCTCCTGAACATTGTAAGCAGCGTGGAGAGGTGGGATGACAGTGAGGTAGTCGGGCTTATCATGATGAGCACCATCGTGGCCTTTTTCAGCGCGGGTAACAACCGCTTTGTCGGAACCGTGGCCATCCTTTCCGCAGCCATCACATGCCAATGCCACGGCGATCAAGAGCACAAAGAGTGCACTTTTCATTGAAATCGTTAATATTGTTTGCCAAATAAGCGCTAATGCTTATAACACTGAAGCCACAACTTTTTTATTCAGCTGGGCAAGAAAATGACTGATGTTGCATTCTGGAAAGATCATGAAGCGCTTTAACAGTCGATTGGCAGCCATGTAACCCGTAACAAGCAATAAAGATTTGAGTTATCTTCGTGCATCACTTTCCAACTTTTCCACAGTTCCACAGCCTTTGTTGATAACGAATACAGTTTCTACAACAACCTTCTTCATATCTTACCCTATTCTTACCACTGAATCACCACTCTTTTAATTTATAGCTCGAAGGAACGCCAGTTGGCGATTGTCCAGTTACTGTTCAATACAACTAATGTGATCAATTGTCGTGGATGATTGTCAGTTGGTCTTTTCGTCAACGACCTTAAAGTAGTTGAGGAACCAATGCTGGAAGCTATAGGAATTTCGTAGTTGACCAGGAACCCTTGCAAGTGCTTCATCTATGGTAAGAGATTGTTGTTACTGCCTGCCATCACAATTATGGCTGGATATTCCAGAAGGAACGTCTTGGGATCTGCTACATATTCTGCAACAGTATTCGGACTGCCCTTCTCGTTGAATGTAGCGAACTTGATGTCCAGGCTATGCATGAGTTCACTTGCCTTCTCGAACTCAGGTCGGAGCTCCTTGCAGAGCTGGCACTAGGCTAAACCGCATGAATACCCAGTCGGCATGGAAGAAAACCATCCAAAGCTGCAGCGGGTCTGCACTCACTGTTGACTGGAAGTTGCTGTCGTTAAGCTCCACTACTTGGCTGCTGCCGAGGGCTATTAGACAAGCAAGGGCCACCGCCACGAGTATCTTTTTCATTTGGAAGGTATATAACCAATTATTCAAATCACTCCACGTTGAGTTGAACGGCACCCCCAATTCACGACAACATATCAGGCTAATGAGCCTATTGCCATTAAAATCAACCTGACAATAGGCTACTACAGAAGCAATGAGACCACAGACCAAAGATTCTCTCAGATGAAGTTGAATGGGTCATTGACTTCCACATCCTATTTCCAAAAACACTCCTGTTGATATTTCCAGCTTTGCAGGCAAACTTTGGCACATTTATAATTCCTTATCGTGTTTTTGTTTGATGGCAACGAAGGCAAATACCCGACAAAAACGGAAGGAGGATCTCATCAAACAGAGACGCAATCGACTGCTGGTTGCTCGACCTCACATTTTCAAGTTTCTGAACCCGTCTACAAGCTACAAGATCACTGACGTAGTCGCCTCGCTTGATTTAGAACTACTACTTCAACGAGGAGCTATTCAGTAGTGACGAAACTTCTGTTGACGCGATGGTACCTCTCTTCGAGTGGAACCGTATCAGTTAAGCCAAAATCTTCGACGATTTTTTGCGGTTCTAGTTTGTACCCATTCGGCGAGAGTTCTAGCTCAACACCAGCTACGTAGTGGATAGACTCAAATCGTTTGGGGAGATGCGTAGCATGGGCATGGCAGTTTAGATTGCTAATCTCATAGAATCCCAAAGTCGCTTTAAGCTTGAGCATGCTGACTGCTACTTGACGAGCGCACAGATAGTAAAGAGACTGGAAGGAAAGAACTACATCATGTTTGGAGGTCGATTCACTGAGAATGGACCACGGCAATGTGAGATGTACATTTCAAAGGGGTTCATAAGTGGTGTGGGCATGCTCTCGGAGAAGTTAATGCTTGATGCAGTTAAATATGGAAAGGCACCGATCGGGTAAAGAAGAGCTTATTTAGGTTGATGTCTAATATGACTCATATGTCAGAAACCATGGTGCAGTACCTGCGGATGATGATAATGTATAACACCCTCGCCGCGCAAGGAAACAAATAGGCCCTACAGCAGTTAGTCGAAGCTGCCAAGGCTGAGACGATAATGAGTTTTTAAACCCTTGACAAAGTACAGAAGAGGAGACTCAGACAATTAAAGGCAAGATGACCTTTGAATTATCCTTCCCATCGCCAGTCCACACTATAATGCTTGTGAAAGACATGCAGGTGGCTTGCCCCGAGGAAGAGGAAATCGGCTTATACACAAAGTACGAGGAGCTTAAAATGGACATTGACGAGGACGAGTTCGAGGTGCTAAAGAGGTTGGTTGTGGTGCCTCGCGAGTTGTTCAAGGCTTTCAGAAAGAAAATTTGCAAATGGAGGGATGCGTGAATTCGATATTTGTGTTTAAATGCGCTTCGAGGCATATTGCTAGGATTCTAACAGACGTTTGGCATCTATCATCAAGTGTCTCAGAAACATTTTCGGTGTACCATTGCTGGACCGACCTCTTGATACTCCGCCTTGGTAATCCACATAGATTGGAATGTGGAAAGCGACGTGAGGATGGAGCCACCAATCCATACTAAGAACTTGCGTTCGGGGGGTGCGACTACTCGGGTCTTCATTGTGCTCGGAGCAAGTGCCGTGATTTCCTTTGACAGCCTTTCGGGAATGCCTGGGAACATGGTGCTGCCGCCACTCATGACGATGTTGTTATAGAGATCCTTACGTACATCGACATCGCACTTCATAATCGACTGGTAGGTGATTTCATGGAGTCCAGGCATTTCTTCAGTCACCTTATCCTTTCCAAGGTTGGCAGGCTTAAACAGAGCTTCAGGGCATCTGAAGCGCTGGTTACCAATTGATATGACCTGCCCGTCAGGCATTTGGTATGGTTTGTCCTTCTGGGAAGTCTCGGCGTACGCTAAGTAAATCGATATTGTACATCTGAATTCAGCATCGTAGTCGAGTGCCACGTAACAGAGCTTCTCCTTGATGTCTCTCACAACCTCGTTCTCTCCAGTCGAAGAGAAGTTCATTCCAATCTCATTCAGAAGCTTCTTCATGTAGTTTGTCAGATCACGTCCAGAGAGATCGTTCCTCTCGATAGCATGAGGAAGTGCGTAGCCCTCATAAATTGGTACTGTGTGGGTGACACCATCACCTGAATCCAACACAATACCGGTCGTCCGTGCAGAAGCGTATAGTGCCAACACCGCCTGGATGGCCAAGTAGAAGGCCGGACAGTTAAAGCCCTCAAGAATGATTTCTGTCATCTTCTCGCGGTTGGCTTTGGGGTTTCGAGGAGCTGAATCTCTAAAGTTTGTTACCTTCGGTGAGCAAGCATGGATGTTCTTCCGGTGTAACTTTCAGCTCGTTGTAAAAGCAGTGATGCCATACTTTGGTCATGTCATCCCAATCAACCACAATGCCGTGCTCAATGGGGTCGCGCAGGTTCAGAACTCCTTTCTTGTTGTAAGCTTCGGCACCGACGTACGCATCCTTTTGGTCCATACCCACCATGATGTTCGGCATCTTAGGCCTTCCGACGATGGTCTGGAAAGCAGCTCGCGGAGCATCGTCTCCTGCCACACCCGCTTTGCACATTCCCGAACCGTTGTCGATAACCACTGCCGAGTTCTCGGTGGACATTTAAATTGAAATTATTATTCTGCAGGCAAGCAGAGTGAAACTTATGACTGCGGGCTAAGAAGCTTTTATCGATATTCGTTAGGCAACACGGCATTTAAATTAAATTCAATCAAACCGAAGCATGTTCAAACCATACGGATCAAGGACAGCGTCAAGCTACCAGCCAGTTTAATACGGCAAGGCTGAACAAGGCCTCGATAGCTCGTTTCGGCGGCAGCAGGTGAATCTGCCTGCGACAGTATTCAATAAGAGTCCCTACAAGGAGCGATAGAGTACCATAAGGGTAATTCAGACAGACCCAATGTCGGCAACACTCCTGTCCGTAAGCTTGGTGTGGGTTCAAAGGTCAATATCAACACTGATTCGTCCAAGCGAATTTCAATTTCGCCGCTGAGGCACCAACGGCAGCCAAGTAATATCACAAACGAGACAGTCTCCAAGGAACAAAGATCAACCAACACCGATCACAGCAGTTCATCATCGAAAATCCTGAGCCAGAACAGCATGGTGCTGGGTCGCACGGCAATGGAAGCTGTCTGCAACAATCACAGCAACAAACCAGCAAAGTTTGTGATTCAAATTGAGGACGAAGAACTGCCTTATTGCTAGAAGTGTGCCATTCTGTTGGCCAGCCAAGGCTTTAAAGTGAGCAAACTCGGAGAGCAGGAACCCGAACCCTGCCAAACGGACTATACCACTGAAGTCGAAGAAGATAACAACCCACGCAAGCAATAGATTAACGTCTTCTTGGAAGATCTGAGCAGTGTTATGCAGGCTCTCGAGCAAAAGAAGGAGGACATCGAAGCAGTTGTCAAGAAAAGTGATACCTTCTACGAAGGTCAGTTCACGATGGTGGATTCCTACTACGGGAAGATCGTTGAGTTGGTGCATTCTCATAGACAGGCTGTGGAGAAGGCACTTCGAGACTAGAAGCAAAGATCTGAGAAGGAGGTACAGGATAGCCTGAGCATCCTCACCGAAGCTATCAGCCATTCGAATAATATGAAGGAGGATATCCTCACTTCCCTTGATCTCATCAAAGAGGCAGATTAAAAGGCTTTTAGACCAGTTATGTAAGCCTACAAAAAGGATACTAAAAAGTTCAGGCAAACGACGAACAGAATCTCAATTCCTTCGGTTGCCTGCAAGAAGATCGGGCTTAGTGATCTCAACCAGGTCCGCGATGCAATTGTCGGCAGCATTCATGTTGAGTTCCGTTCAGAAGGGGCTTAAGTTGGGCGAAGATCACCACAGCCCGAAATCAGCAACATCGAATCAGTCGCAAGCATCTCGAGTGTCAACTTCTCCTTTGAAGCCAAGATGGCAGCTGAGCTGGGTCGGGATTACTGCTCGGGTGTCCTCGAACCCTCCGAACTGAGCAACCCGCTGGTGGAAAGTGAGGAATACTCCAAGGACAAATTCATGAAGAGCAGCCTGAAGAGCAGCTCAAAGGGACTGTTCGCTGCTGACTTCCACGAATGATAATTGAAGGCCAAAGATTTATGAGAGTTGCGAAGGCGATCAACGTTTCCGTTTTGAGCTTGGATTTAAGGGTAGTATTTCGACTCGGTCGTAGAGTTCATCCAAATCGGTTTATTCATCGTTAGCACGTTGATTCACGCTCTGGTTCGCACTCCGTGCATAGTACTGCAGACTGCGGTTATCCATAACCGAGCCTTTCCTTCGTTTATTGCCGGGGGTGGATAGGTAGTACATCATATCGGCGTCTTCCTCTTGCGGCTACTCCGTGTAAATCGATTTGCTCTTCAGCATGCTGCGGATTCGTTCAATCTCCTTTTGAGTGTCTAAGCTGATAGATGCCCTTGTGATTTCTGATTTTATGCTGTCCATTTTCTTCATTATGGCTTACTGGAGATGCTGGATACTGCTCAGTCGTTCATCCTCGTATGTATACTAATTGAGCACCCGCTCCTGCGTGTCCCTGACGTGCCGGTTCACCACGATCTGTGGAAATGTCCGAGTAGAACCAGACTACCTTTGCTTAAATGAAACTTCACGACCACTTGCCTTCGACACTGGCTTGTTGCTGGGACTAGCTTCAGGGTTGAGCTTGACTTATGGGATAATTGCCTTTACAACGCCTTTTCTCCTCGTTCTTTGATGTGCACTTCTCATGATGAGGTAGGGCTAGCCACCTGACTTGTTATTCTTCCGAGCTGCTTCGATATCCTTCTGCTGGTAAAACTCTCGTTCGTATTTCTCGTCCTCTGCTTTCCTCTTTTGGATTTATTGTTCTTTGCGTTGCTTATCTGCGATCATCTGCTTCTCCAACTCCTTGCGGTACAGATCTTTCACAAGTTCCTTCTGCCGTTATTGCTATGGGTCCGCATTCAGCAGCCGTACCTTAAAGTTGTGTGCGAACGATACTACATTGATCCAAAACCTACCAGGCTGTGCGTTCAGGTTTGACTGAAGGTACAGGTTCGTGTCGTAGAGATCCTGGTCGCGCTACGTTTCTTCTGACAATGAAATCGGATGTGGTTACTTGTCTGCCTGTTGGCGTACATACTCGAAATAAAATGGCTGAAATACTTAAAGGTGTTCTCGGAGAAAGTGACCAGCACAACACTGGCAACAAAGAAATCTTAATTTACAATAGCAGCTGTCATGGAAGACACTGAGCAAACCAGAAAGATATCGGTGACTCATGAGTAGTGGACGCTCCTCCTTGTGCATAGCATGTAACACATCCCAGCCACCTAGGATTAAAGGGGAAAGCGAACGCATGAAGGGTCACACTCTCGTGCATACCGAACGAGAAAAGTTCGTCAGCATGTATGGTGTTCTAAAAGACAATAGTCTCGGGAACTTTAAAAAAGACTATTAGGCAGCTGACTTGCTGTGTGAGAACGTTGTCGCGCAGGTTTGTGGAAATCTAAAGGATCTCGGACTGAAAGCCCTATCGAATCGAGTGATTGAAGTGAGGAGGTTCTACACGACCGTCATCGGGATGCTGATGCGTAAATCGATCGGGGAGTAGACAAAGGGCAGATAGGTCGAGGCCCCTGTTAAAGAAACACAACTGTGCACGAGCTGTCGGGACTACAAATAGTTAATGCGGATATAGAAGATTAGGGAGCGATTGGAAACAAAAAAAGCAACTCAAGAATCGTAGCTGTCAGTTTTGTAGCAGGACAATCCGAACGATGCGAAGCTCGACGACGACATTGAGAAGACTTTATTGAAGAAGCCGAAGGTTCTCAAGGTCGAGTCGGCTTGCCTGCCAGATTACCTTCAAAGCATAATCAATGATCAACCTGAGCACGCATAACTAATGAGATTCGAAGAGAAAGTGAGGAACAGTATATCTGGATCTGGCAAATAATCGAACGGGACCATTGAGAAAATATTTGCTGATATGGGTCAGGCATATTGTTCGATTAAGCTGGCGAAGCTCGTGCCACGCATCGTATCGCTAATGTCGGACTACCACATTCACCAGAAAAAGGTCGAGCAGGGTTTGAAGTAATTGAAACACACTGCAGTGCAGACCTCTCTTTTCCAGCCTTCCCGAGTCTTAGAGGCGAAGCTGAGAGAAATGGAGGAGACTTCTGAACTGAAGAGCTAACTGATCAATATCCTGCAGTAAGACTGCAATAACTTGAAAAGGCAAATGTCATAGACGATTGAAGAATCGCAGCTCAGTGAGATCCAGGAAAAAGATGAAATTTAGTAAACTCAAAAAAATTCATCGATTCCGAGGAAGTCGAATCCAAACAAAGAGTCCAAAAAGACTTCGATAGTCAAAGAGAAGCTCAGATCCAAGACATTCAACAAGGAACTTCCGAAGTTGAGCTCAATCGTCAAATTCGACCAAGAGATTTCGAAGAAGGTGAAAAACTAAAAGCCAGAGGAGGCACTGCCGAGGATTAGAAAGATCAAGAGCTCGGCAGAGTTTGAGGCTTATCCAATAATCTAACGAAAGAAATCGAAGACTCGAGTCATAGCTCCTAGCCAAGAAGTTCAAGAAGTTGCCAAAATGCCACCCACTACAGTCGAGCCCATTGCATCACCGATAGCTGAAAAGCCAGATATACCGGCCCCATCACCACCAAACCAGTAAGAGCCTATTCCGATTCCGAGAAGCCGTTTGATCAAGGTAATAAAGCAGCAGCCAGAGAAGATAACAAAGGAGAGTAGTATCATGGAAAAGCCGAAACAATTCATCAGGTAGAGCAAACCGAAGATAGACGTTGAACCAAACAATCTTTCTACTCAGGATGCTTCTGTGAGAGAAGTCGAGGAAGTAGTGCCTCTGACATTAATGAATAGCCGAACATCCCACAAAAACAGCAAGCTCTTATCCTTCATGGAAGGCATAGATGCAACCGACAGCAAAGTTCAGAGAGTGTCGGCCTTCGCCAAGAACAACCTCAAGAAGCAGAAGATTAACAAACGAATTATGTTTCGGAAGGTGTCCATGTTTGGCAAGGAGGATCTCTGCCGACTGTTCTTCAGCCTACCCGAAGCGCAGCATTTCGAAAGCAACCTCAAATCTTCAGAATCTGCCGATGAAAACTAATAACCCTCCGAAGCAATCCACGAAATCTACGAGTACATCGTTGGGCTGAAGCTAAGCAATGCGCAGATGTATTCAGGAATCGTCAACTTTCTCATGGAGCCGTACTCGACCAGCATTAATAACCTCTCGACCGGCAGACGCTCCACTGAGCTCACGTACCCAGAATTCAGTGGCACTATGTCCCGGTTGCTGACTGTGCATCGAAGTTGCAATAAGCAAGGTCACTTCTGCAGTCACCTACACGAACTACTCCACCGTATCGGTTACTACGACCGGCACAACTTCACGCCGCTGCGTTTATGACCACTTCCCTTATCCTCTTATAATAATATCATGAGACGTCAAGTTGTGGCCATGCTCTTGGTGAGCCTGTTCGTGTCAACCCTCCAGGACACCTGCTCAATAGTGTTCAACAACATACACAACGGCTACCGATACAACGTTTCAGGAGATTGCACCATCACTGCCGACTAGTTCTCTATCATGCCAGATGTAACCTGAATACCCATGCAGGGCGAGGAGCTTGGTGAGTTCGATAAGAAGAGGGAGGTGCAAGAACACATCATACACAAGCAACCAGACGGTTCGTACAAGGTTGACGTTTCGAAGACAAGAACTTCCTTCGGAGATCAGGAATTCATTCATGAGGACGCCGTGCAGTTCGTGCTGATGAGCGAGAAAGGTAAGCGTCAAGGAATAACCTAGTTCGCGAAGTGGCAGTCGCAGTGTTTGTGAAGAGCACCCAAGTCGAAATCCTAGAACGCTACCTTCGCAGTCACGCCAAGTCCACCAATGGGGATCTGTGATTTGTACCTCCACGAGCTATATCCCGCAACTAAACTATAATTGTGATGGAAGCAGGCGATAAGAAGTTCGAGAATATCTTTCGGAGAAAAGGTGCCGACGTCGATGGGGAGGACTGTCCTGAAATCATTTGTCGAAAGGACCCCTACCAAAAGTATCGGAAGATGAGCTCGTTTGTAAACGTATAGGGAATGCCAACTGGCGACCAACAGCAAGAAGAGTGCCCTCTGAACAAGGAGTCGCTGGGCTACTACAGTTGGTCGTTGCTGCATACCTACGCTGCCTACTATCCATAACAACCGAGTGCACAGCAGCAGCAGTATATGAAAGGCTTCCTCGAAGGCTTCAGATAATTCTATCCGTGCGGACATTGCAAACCCCACTTTGTAAAAGATTACCAGCGAGGTACCCGACTCGTTATATAGACCCTCCGCAGCTGGACAGCCGCAAAAACCTCTCACTGTGGGTCTGCCGCCAGCATAACTACGTAAATAAGATTCTTGGCAAGAAGACCTTTGAATGCGAATAAGAGGCACTGCTAAAACGCTGGCGTTACGGCTGCCAGGAGCAACAGGAGGAGTTGTGACTACATAAAAACTGCAAAGGTTATGTAAGACTACTTGGCTGACTCACACCTGGTTTAAGTGCTGCGTCAAATACTTCTTGACCTGCCGTGAACAGCTCTATCGTTCGCTGTGGTCGACATTACCGCCTGCGAACCACAATTTGCTCTTAACTTCAGCGGCTACGTTATTGCGAGGTCTACTGTCCTTCAGGTAGCGATGCAGGATCAGCCGTGAGATGTATAGTTCCAGCGACAATAGGTCATTCGCGGGTTATGACGGTTTGATGATCTACTATTCCTGGGCTGATGGCTCGGGTTTCAGCTCGGATGCACTGCGAACTGGCCGTTCCTCCTATGATGGCTCCTTTGGTTTTTTCTGCGGCGTTGAATACTATGGGTTCAGAGTTACCTTGGCTACTTATGGGAGCTCCGTGAGGAACTCGTTTAGAATGTCCTTAATCTTCGGAAAGACACAAGATGTTGATTGTTATGCTTTTGCCATAGCTAATACCTTACTGCGGTTCTGTCTAATGGTTTGCTCCGCGATCTTTTGGTGACTATCGAACATATCTTTGTTAGGCTTGTGCATGGCCTCGTCTATCTCATTCTCACGTTCATAGCTGTGGAGGAAGTAGCAATCAGGTCGATTTGGACACTCCTGCTTCTTGAGGAAGTACGTACAGTACTTGGTAGTGCCATAGGAAGCACGCACCAATCTATCGTTGCAGACGAGGTTATTGAGTGCCTAAGGTCAAAGCCAGATTGTACAAGGATAGCCAGTGCTGCTTCCACTTCGTTGGAGAACGTAATGTAGGTCGAGTAACTGGGTCCCTTCTGGTTCTTGTTGCTGAAACTGTTCTTGTTGGTGGATATCTTCTAGATGCGTCCGTACTGCCCCAGGTAACGGTACTGTTGGAGCACCTAGGTTGCTCATCTTGTACTTCGTTGGTGGCTACCTCACTGGCTAACCCCACACAGTATACTAGGTCGCGCTGCAGCACCCTCACCTTGAACTGATCAGATCGGCGACAGTTGCGCCGCTCGCTGTCGCACTCCGACCGGTTCTGGTCGTCGGATTCGGAAAGGAATTCTGCATTATTTCGATGCCAAATAAAAAGTCAGCGAGCCGCACGTACCGTTGCTGGAGTGCGCCGTATTGGTCGAGTACTTGTGCTTTCGGTTCATCCTCTGGGCTTCGCCTTTATAATCAATTATTATCCATGCGTTGGCCGGCATTATCCTGACCATTCCCCAGCCGGATAGCTCTAGCTTAGACCGTTATACCTATCAGGCAGTTCTTTGAACTGTGGTCGAAGTTTCAACTTGCCAATCGTCTCCAGGGGGATTCCGGTTGGCGCCTAACTATTCCTTCACACTTAAACGCAATAAGTTCGAAGAAACTATCATCATGGTTCACGACGTGTCGACCTGCTGCTTTGGGACTGCAGTTCGGCAGGTGCAATGGTGTGCTGTAGCTCCAGCCGCCGTAGCACTTCAGCCAGGCTAATTCTGCGTTGGCTGTCCTTTTTAAGCATCTCGAAAAGGGTGTTCTTATAGATCGGGAGGATGCGACTATTACGAGCCTTGTATTCATCTACGGATAAGCTACGGGGTACATTGTGGTGACTCAATCTCGGCGACTGTGCGGAAGTATCTGCTTCCATTCAGAAGCTCGTCCCAAATGATAGCCAGGTTGAAGTTCGAAGACTTCTCAGTCGCGTTCTCGCCCCTTAGGATCTCCGGAGCCAGATAGACCTGGTTCTCCTCATCCTAGCGGTTTATGGGCTCACCCAGCTTGACCTTCACTGATTCAAGATTGGAACTGTTTGGGGAATAGCCAGCCACATGAATGTTCTCGGGTGAGTAGTGCATGTAACGACCCTTGGAGGTTTCCTCCTTGACCTTCTCCATGACTTTGATCATGAGTTGAGCGATGACCCTCTCGTTGATATTCATCTCGCATAGCTCTCGAAGTGTCCATAAACGACGCTCGAGAGTAGATTCTGGGCTTCGAACAGCCTGCTGGTTGCTGGCCTGTGATGAGCTCAGTTCGGATGGTTCTCGAATAGTACGAACCTGTTGTTGGGAGGCTGGTTGGACAAACATTGCCTGGAAAGTGCCTTGTTGACTTCGTTGTTGGTCTGCAGGGGTATTGAACCGAATGGTTTGACGGACATCTGGCGAGGAGTCAAACCTGCTGACGAAGGCAGATGAGCTAAGATTTTCAGCTACTTTCTTGATTCCAGTGGCTTCCTCATAATCAGCTTGCCCATGTCTGACAACTGTGCGAGATCCAGCCATGTCTTCTGGCCTAGTGGTGATTCTAAAGTCAGCGACGATTCTGCTATCTTGTAGCTTCTTGCTAATATCTTGCAATTCAACCTCTCTCCTACTCAGTTCAAACTCCAACTGTGACTTTTTGTTGCTGAGTAGAGTAATTTCGCTTTGCTGGCCACGCAACTTCGACTCGAGTTCGATGTTCAGATTGCGGAGATGCTCGACTTGCTCACTAGCACCTGAAGCGGTTGTCATGATGCTTGCAAACCTTCTCGACTCGTTGATCTCCTTGTCGCTGATTTCTTTCTGCCTTAGCAGCTTCCTTTCGTAGTCTTGTTTGATTAGGATCAACTGCTTTGTGAGTGTTTCCACTTCAGATTGAAGCTGATGCACCTTGGATTGGTCCGGCTTAGCATCTAGTCGCAATGATCGACTGGTATTGACTTCGCTGCGAAGTACATCTATTTCACCCTCCAAAGCGGCGATTTGCTTCTTCAAGTACAGGTTTCGTTCGGATTATCCGCCCTGGAAGCTAGCAATTTCTGACTCATAGTTCCTCAACTGCACCCGAAGTCGTTCGGTTTCGAGGGAGCTTACGAAGCTGCTACTCCTACTGTGACTATCGAAGATTCTGTCAAGTTCAAGACTCAAATCTGAGTCGAGAACGGTACGGCCTCGTAGGGCCAATCCTTCCAGTGTGACTTTTACCTTGGGATCGACATCCTTGACATTCAATTCTTGCAGACTCAATACGAGTTCTTCCAAACTCTTCCTCAAGCCAATGTTGTGGATGTTCAAACGGGTGATGGCTTCACTCATCTGAATCTGGTCAGAGTCTGACTTGTCTAGTTGTCTCCTGAGGCTGTCCAGCTTCTCGTTGGCTTCCTTGATGATGCCTGCCATCAAGAACCGCTCCTGCAGGAAACCATTAAGCATGAACGAGTGGTCGTCGCTCCAACTGCCCAAAGCATGGAACTTCTGAACAACAATGTTCATGAACTGCTTCAGCTTGTCGTCCATGTTTTCGATAGGTTTCAGTTCCACAAAAAAGATATCTTGGACGTCCTTGTCAAGTTGAAGCTTGATTCCGGGAACCCCACGAAGCCTCTTCAGTTCGCCAATCAGCTTCTCGATCAGCACTGAGCTGGCGAGCGACAGATTAATTGCTTCTTGGTCACGTGTTGGCACCTTCACAATCTTTTCCCTTTCGACAATCTTCTCAACTTCGTGAGGTACTTGCACGATAGTCGGGAACTTGATGAGGTTCACAATCATCGGAAGAAGCTTCTGAACCAGCTCTAACAATGCGATGCTTTCAGGTGATTTACTAGCCCTTAAGGAAACAAGAAGTCCCTCAAGAGCACCACGCATACTCTCGCACAACTTGACGTAGTCTTGAGTGTGGACTTCTACACTTACTCCCAACGCAACTCCGAGTCCAGCTAAAGTCACATCCTCCGATAAGTGATGGACATTCTTCAAGACTTCAAGAATTTGTGGTAACAGAATAACCCTCTCAACAACCTTCTCAACGTAGACTGGCTCGACAGTGTTGATGCGAGTCTCTTCGAGTTCCTTCACCAGAACTTGCCTTTCAGGACCTTCGATAATGTCGATTTGTGTCTCCCTTACTGGCACTTGTGTGGTCAGTCGTTTCTCCACTTCCTGATTGAGGTATTTAATCACCTCCTCCTTCACCTGCACAACTTCTGGTTTGATGTTGGTTATGGCAACAACCTTCTCAGCGCCTTCCAGTTCCACAGTCTTAATGTTGTCCACGATGGTCCTTACTTCCACAACCTTCTCGGTGTAGAGATTACGAGGCACCTCTCGATCCACGAAATAGTTGATGGGAACCTGCACCTCTCGAATGTTTTCGATGTTCATTGCCACTGGTTTCTCAAGTAGGATCTCCACACCACTTTGGTGCACATCGTTCCTCACCACAATCTTTTCAACGACATAGGGCTCGGGTTTGATCTTTTCAATGCTCTCGACAGTGTGCACCACCTTCTATTTGATGAGGTCTCGGAATTCCACCTTCGTCTCGATCAAGTTCACCGTGTTCGTGTACTCTTTTATCTCGGTGTGCTCCACAATCTTCTCTTCAATCAGTTTGACCTCGAACGGTTCGTTCTTGGTTTCATACAGCACCACCTCCTTGGTGATAACCTGCGGCACTTGGATTACATTTTCGATAATCTTCTTGATTTCGACTGCCTTCTGCTGAATCAATTCCTTTGGAATCTCCTGACGTAGTGGTATGCTCACCTACCTATCACGGTACTCGATATCGTACACGGTCCTGATGAGCTCCACAATCTTCTCTTGGATTGTTGGTACATCTCTGTCGCGGATAAGTTCGACAGGAATACGTCGCTCCACTTCCACCTCCTTAAGAATTTCTTTTTCGGTAGTCAGAGCAACAACCTTTTCGATTTCCACGGTTTTGACTACTTGCCGATCAACGAATTGGGGAACATTTTGGGTAATAATCTCCTTAACCTCGTGAGTCATGTAGATGGGTACGAACCTCTCGATTTACACGATCTTGATCACCTCAACTTCTCGCTCCACAATCTTTTCGATGATCTGCGGCACGTGGATAATGTTTTAGATAATTCGAGGTACCACAACAATCTTCTCCACGATCTTTTAGACTTCCACCACGCGAGGCACTTCCACAATCTTCTCAATGATCTTGTCGACTTGTACTCTCACCTGCTTGATAACTTCCTTCTCTTGGATGATTGGCACAGGAACTTCCCTCACCACCTCTACTGGAACTTCCTCTCTGAAGGGAATGAACTGCTGTATGTCGCAGGTAATCATCTGCGGCTCGGGCTGGGCATATGGAACCCTCACCTCAACGATGACAGGCTTCTAAGTGGTGATGTATACTGGAACTGCCTTTTCGATTTAGACGTCTTTGGTGACGAGCATCTCCTTAATCATTGGCTTCTCAACGATTCTGTCGACTGTCACCAGTTTTTCTTGGAGGTCGCCCTTCACCTTGACCATAACCTCATTGGTAATTTCTTTAGCGATTTCGTTTATGAAGGGTACTTGCACTTCCACAGGCACTTCAACGAGTTTTTCTTCAGTGTGGACAACCATTACAATCTTCTCAATCGTCTCGATAACGTCGACGGGCTTTTCGATGGTGTTGGTGATGTACACAGGCACCTGCTCCTTAACCTCAACGATCTGTGGAACCTTGATGAAGTTGTTCGTGATCTTCTCGACTTCCACATACTTAATGGTCTCAATGGGGACCTGCTCAACCACCTTAACCTCCTTGATGTTGGTGACTTCTCTGACAACCTACACCAGTTTCTCCTCAAAGCGAGGCACCTCAATGATTTCCTTGATGACTCGCTCAATTGGAACGGCCACTTGGACTTCCATTTCCTTGAGGACCTCGACTTTGCGTTCCTCCACAATGACTTTGTCCACTTCTTGGAACTTGGTTTCGTAGAAAGGCACTTCGTGTTTGACTGGCACCTCAACGATTCGTTCCTCGTACACAGCCTTTTCGACTGGCACTTCTTTTCTCACCATGACTTCCAGCACCTTCTCAGTTATGAACTCGACTGCTTTTTCGTGTACTTCTACTTCGACCACACCCTTCTCCACTGTCAGAGCAACTTGGTCGTGCAGGATTATTGGTTTTTCCACGAGCTTTTATACGTATTTAGCGTGCTCAAGCGTTAACGGCTCAGTTTTTGTGAGGTATCCCAAGTACTTGCTTAATTCCTTCTCCACGATCTTCTCGATCTCCACAATCTTGGGAATCGAACGGAACACACGAAGCACATCATCGACGTCCACCATTCCCTCAAGTTCTCCTCGGATCATACCAATGAGTCCTTCATCTATATCGAGAACCAGACCGTTTTGATCCCTCAACCTCAAAAGCTCTTCCAGCAATGCCTTGATCATAATCTTGAGGTGGAAAATAGCTTTGACGTTCTTTTCGCTGTTTACTTGGTAGACGTTTTCGACCTTCACAACCGACGGTTGGTACTTAACGACTTCCACAAGCCGCTCCATTTCCTCCATGGAAATCGCATCGTCGAATACGTGGGTAGTAACAAACTCATACAACTGGTTGCCAAGTTCCTCTTTTAGCTTGGGATAACGACCAAGAAGCAGTCTCATTTTCCTGGATATCAGTGCAAGCATGTTCAGTGTGTTCTTGTCTTGGGTCTGGTAGTAGCGGGTCTTGCCAGCTAGCCCAGTCTCATCGATGAAGATCACGCTGTTAAAGTTACTGACCTTTACGCCGGAAGCAGTCACCTTCGCGAACAATTCCAAGTCGATTTCTTCTCTGAGCTGAGGGAAGTCTCGCGCTAACACTTCGAGCTTTTGTTTAAACATGCTGGCATTGGCCGAAGCAGTTGTCAGAAGATCTTCATATTTGTGCTTCAGCAACTGACCGTTTTGGTAGAGCTCGAAGTTGGAGGTGAGCTCGATTTCTTTCAGGAGACTTCCGACAGCATTTTACACGTTGGCAAGGTTGAGCTCATCGGTGCCTTTCA
>Ga0075152_10001450_pt1 | contig 17104 bp, 12 predicted proteins | sample JI61114C2DNA_FD_70964 | JGI IMG/M metagenome (GOLD analysis project Ga0075152, IMG submission 70964) | Wastewater effluent complex algal communities from Wisconsin, to seasonally profile nutrient transformation and Carbon sequestration -... | ecosystem: Engineered > WWTP > Effluent > Algae...
CGACGACCTGCCGTGGGTGGCGACCTGGACGCCGGGGCCCACGGCCAGGGCCGACGTCCGGAGGCGGCTCCCCCGCCGCTGACCTACTTGTTGACCATCCCGGCGAAGGCCTCGGGGTAGCGGTCACCGACGACGGCCACGGCGTCCGCGGCGGCGGTGATCTCGGCGACCTCGGCGTCGGTCAGGTCGACCTCCGCCGCGGCCGCGTTCTCCTCCAGGCGGGCGACGCGCTTCGTCCCGGGGATGGGCACGATCCATGACGCCCGCGCCAGCAGCCAGGCCAGCGCGACCTGGGCCGGGGTGGCGCCGCGGCGTCCGGCGATCTCGCCGAGGCGCTCGACGAGCGCCAGGTTCGCCGCGCGGGCCTCGCCCTGGAACCGCGGGATGGACGCGCGCAGGTCGCCCTCGGCCAGGTCGGTGGACGCCGTGATCGAGCCGGTCAGGAAGCCCTTGCCGAGCGGGCTGTAGGGCACCAGGCCGATGCCGATTTCGGCCAGCACCGGGATCACGTCGGCCTCGCGGTCGCGCCACCACAGCGAGTACTCGCTCTGGACGGCCGCCACCGGCGTCACGGCGTGCGCCCGCCGAATCGTGGACGCCGCCGCCTCCGACAAGCCGAAATGCTTGACCTTGCCCGCCGCGATGAGCTCGCCGACCGCGCCGGCGACGTCCTCGATGGGGACGGCCGGGTCGACGCGATGCTGGTAGTAGAGGTCGATCCGGTCGGTGCGCAGCCGCCGCAGCGAGCCCTCGACGGCCCGCGCGATGCTCTCGGGGCGGCTGCACAGCCCCGTGTTGACCCCCTTCTCATCGAACGCGAACCCGAACTTGGTGGCGATCTTCACCTGGTCGCGGAAGGGCTCCAGCGCCTCGCCCACGATGTCCTCGTTCGCGAACGGCCCGTAGACCTCGGCGGTGTCGAAGAAGTCGACGCCCAGTTCCACGGCCCGCCGGATGACGCCGATCGACTGCGCACGGTCGGGCGCCGCCACGTCGTAGGCGCCGGTCATGCTCATGCAGCCGAGGCCGAGGGCCGAGGTCTCGAGGCCGTCTCCGAGCAGGCGCATCTTCATGGGTTCCTCCTTCGACGCCGGGCGGCGTCCCTGGCTCCACCCCATCACGGACGCCGCCGCGCAGGGAGTCACTGCCAGTACCCCCAACCGGGGAGAACCCGACGCGGGATCGGCGACACGCCGCGGAATCGGTCGAGGGTTCCGATCTGGCGTCGGGTTCCACCCGCTACAACCCGCTCAGGACGCCGCCGGCCCGCCCGAGCTGCCCCGCGCGATGACCGTGGGCTCGGGGACGAGCACGGCGCGCACCGCGCCCTCGGGGTGCAGGATCCGATCGGCGATCAGGGCCGCGCCCTCGCGTCCGATCTCCTCGCCGTGCTGGTTGACGGTGGTGATCGAGGTCGACAGGGCGTCGGAGAGGAACAGGTTGTTGTCGTAGCCGGTGATCGAGACGTCGCCGGGCACGCTGAAGCCCGCGTGCCCCTCGAACTCGCCGATCAGCCCCGCCGCGAGCCGGTCGGAGGCGCAGATGAGTCCGTCGACCACCCCAGGCCCGCGGGCCAGGAAGGCGGCGGCGGCGGCGCGGCCCTCCGCGAAGTCGAGCCCGTGCGTGTTGACGTACTCGAACGACGCCCCGGACGCCGCGGCCACGCCCTGCGCCCCCTCCAGCCGGTCGGCGATCGCCAGGTACTCCAGCGGGCCGCCGAGGAAGGCGAGCCGGCGGCGTCCCTGCGCGATCAGGTGGCGAGCGGCGGCCGCGCCGCCCGCACGCTCGTCGGCCTTGACGCTGGGGTAGGCGCCGGCGTCCGAGCGGGTGTTCAGCAGCACCAGGGGCGTGCGCTGCACGAGGTGCCGCGCCTGCCGCATCTCGGCGGTGTCGATGGGGGCGAGCATGATGCCGTCCACGTCGAGCTGGTCGAGGAGATCGAGGTGGCGGGCCTGGCGCTCGGAGGAGTTGTCGGCGTCCGCGATGAGCATGTCGATGCCCCGCTCGGCGAGGCCGGCCTGCGCACCTCGGATGACGTCGATGAAGAAGGAGTTACGCAGGTCGATGACGACGAGCCCGACCCTGTTGGACGCCCCCGCGGCGAGGGCGCTGGCGGCGGCGTTGCGGACGAAGCCCAGCTCGGCGATCGCCCGCTCGACGCGCTCGCGGGTGGCCGGGGCCACCTTGTCGGGCCGGTTGAGGGTGTTGGAGACCGTGCCCAGCGACACGCCCGCCCGGCGGGCGACGTCGGAGATGCTGGGCCTGCCGCCCCTGGCCAGACCGGACTGGATCGCCATCATCCCCTCTGCTCCCACTAGGCAACCTGCCTATTCTTTCACGTCCGCCCGCCCGCTCGTGACCGTCGCCGCCCGGGCCCGCAGGCGGTCGAAGGCCCCGAGGTCCGGCGGACGCGGCGGGTCGGCCTCGGCCGCCCGGTAGTCGCACTCGAACGCGTGCGTGCCGGACGCCACGACCGCGCGCGGCCGGCCAGGCAGGTCGACGATCGCGGACGCCCCCGGCGGGACGACGGCGCGGACGCTCAGGCGTCCACCGGCCCGCTCCCACGAGACGGACGCCTCGCCGTACGGCGTCCTGAGCCGCGCGGACGCCCACGTGAGCCCCCCGCCCGGGCGCGGCGCCACCAGGATCGTCCGGTAGCCCGGCTCCGCCGGGGCGAGCCCGGCGACGACCCGGTGCAGGAAGTCGGCCACCGCGCCCAGGGCGTAGTGGTTGAAGGAGGTCATGTCGCCCGGATTGATGGTGCCGTCGGGCAGCATCGAGTCCCAGCGCTCCCAGACGGTCGTCGCGCCCATGGTCACGGGGTAGAGCCACGACGGGCACGTCCGGGTCTGCAGCAGGTGGTAGGCCTCGTCCAGGTGGCCGCCCCCGGCGAGGGCGTCGCAGAGCAGCGGCGTCCCCGCGAAGCCGCTCGAGATGTGGAAGTTGCTCTCCTCGACCAGCGCCGCGAGGCGTCCGGCCGCCAGGGCCCGCCGCTCGTCGCCCCTGATCAAGCCGAACTCCAGGGCGAGCGCGTAGGCCGTCTGGGTCGTGTCGACGACGCGGCCGTCGGGGGTCACGTAGGCGGCGTCGAACGCGGCGACGACCTCGTCGGCGACGGCGCCGTAGCGGGCGGCATCCGCGTCGCGGCCGAGGGCGGACGCCGAGTCCGCGAGGATGCGCGCCGACCGGGCGAGGTACGCCGTGGCGACCAGCTCGCCGGACGTGCGGGCCTGCAGCGGGTCCTCCGGCGGTGCGGTCGGGTCGAGCCAGTCGCCGAGCTGGGCGCCGCGGTCCCAGAGGCGTCCGGGGCCGGCGAGCGCGAGGACGGTGTCGACCCAGTCGCGCATGCTGTCGTAGGCGTCCGCCAGGACGCCGAGGTCGCCGCCGCGCTCGTAGACCGCCCACGGCACGAGGGTCGCCGCGTCGCCCCAGACCGCGTACGGGATGTTCGGGAAGACCGTCGGGACGTAGGGGACGTAGATCGGCACGAAGCCCAGCTCCGCCTGCTCGGCGGCCAGGTCCTTCAGCCAGGAGCTCAGGAAGCCGGCCGTGTCGTAGAGATAGGACGCCGTCGGCGCGAACACGCCGATGTCGCCCGTCCAGCCGAGCCGCTCGTCGCGCTGCGGGCAGTCGGTCGGGACGTCGACGAAGTTGCTGACCATGCCCCACCGGACGTTCTCGTGCAGCCGGTTGAGCAGCTCGTCGGAGGAGGCCCAGTGCCCGGTGCGCTCCAGGTCCGAGTGCAGGACGCGGAAGGTCACGCCCTCGGCGATGGGTCCGGACGCCGCAGGCCAGCCGGCGACCTCGGCGTACCGGAAGCCGTGGATCGTGAACCGCGGCTCCCAGGTCTCCTCGCCGCCGCCCGCCAGGACGTAGCGGTCGGTGGCGGCGGCCTGGCGCAGCGGGCGCGTCCCGAGCTCGCCGTTCTCCAGCACCTCGGCGTGGCGCAACGTGACGACCGCGCCGGCCGGGCCGCGGAGGCGGAGCCGGAGGCGTCCGGCGGCGTTCTGGCCGAAGTCGAGGACGGTCTTGCCGGACGGGGTCGTGATGACCTCGACCACCCCCAGCTCGGCGGTGCAGCGCACCGGCGGGCCCTCGGGCGCGACGAGGGTGGCGTGGTCGAAGTCGGCGACGCTGACGCCGCCCCAGCGGGCGTCGTCGAAGCCGGGCGCCGACCAGCCGACGGGCAGGGCGCGGGCGTCGTGGGTCTCGCCCTCGTAGAGGCCTGCGGCCGTGATCGGGCTGGTGGCGCTGCGCCACGAGGCGTCCGTGCCGAACGTCTCGCGGGTGCCGTCGGGGTAGGTCACCTCGAGCTGGCCGAGGAAGCCGGTCCGGTCGCCGTAGTGGTTCCGGACGCCGCCCTCGAAGCCGACGAACCCGCGGTACCAGCCGTCGGCGAGCCACGCGCCGAGGACGTTGGCGCCCGCGGCGAGCCGGTCGGTGACGTCGAAGGAGTAGTAGCGCAGGCGGTGGTGGTAGCTGGTCCAGCCGGGCAGCAGCTCGACGTCGCCGACGCGTCCGCCGTTGACCTCGGGGGTCGCCAGGCCGCGGGCGGTGACGTACCAGGTGGCGCGCGCGGGGGCCTCGCGCAGCGAGACCTGGCCGCGCAGGAGCATCGCCGGGCGCGGGGTCGGGCCGGCGGCGTCCGGCTCGGGGGAGATCATCGCCGCCGTCCAGTCGGACGCCGCCAGCAGCCCCACCCGCAGGGCGCAGGGCTCGCTCCAGTCCGAGCCGGCGAACCGGACGCGGACGCCGGCGGCCGCGCCGGAGGGCAGCGGGGCGAACGGCCAGGCGACGAGAAGCTGGGCGGTGCCCTCGACGCGGGCGGTCTCGGGGGCGCCCGGGACGCCGTCGCGGGTGAGTTCGAGCTCGGCCCACTCCTGCGTCCAGCCGTCGGGGACGCCGTCGGCCCGCCACGACAGCCGGGGCGTCCCGGTGCCGAGCAGGGCGCCAGGACTCACGTGTTCGGGGCGGACGTCGACGGCGCGCATGGGCTCTCCCTGGTGACTGAAGCGTTTCAACTTCTGCAAGTCTGATCCTCCCTCATCGCCCCGTCAAGCGCGTACAGCGAAAATGAAGCGCTTCAAAATTCCTCCGAAAAGGTCTTGACGAACGGCCCGGGGGCACCTAGGTTGTGTGAATCGATTCATGCCAAGGAGGGCACCGATGAAGACCCGTTTCCTGGCGGCAGCAGCCGTCCTACCTCTTATGATCCTGACCAGTTGCTCGGCCGGCGCCCCGGCCGGTGGCGGGTCCTCCGCGGGCTCGGGTGGGGCAGCCGCCCCCGTCAGCATCCGCTTCCTGATCCCGACCGGCACCGACAACTCCGCAGTGGCGGACGCGGTGATCAAGGCGTTCAACGCCAAGGAGCCGAACATCAAGGTCGAGGTCGAGTCCCGGCCCGGCGGCACCGAGGGCGACAACCTCGTCAAGACCAAGCTCTCGACCGGCGACATGGCCGAGGTGTTCCAGTACAACTCCGGCTCGCTGCTGCAGCAGATCTCCCCGGCCAAGAACCTCGCCGACCTGAGCGGCGAGTCCTGGGTCGGCTCCCTCGACCAGTCGTTCAAGACCACCGTCACCTCGGACGGCAAGGTCTACGGCTCGCCGTGGGGCACCTTCTCGGGCGGCGGCGTCCTCTACAACAAGAAGGTCTACGACTCCCTCGGCCTGAAGGTCCCGACCACGTGGGCCGAGTTCATGGCGAACAGCGCCAAGATCAAGGCGGCCGGCAAGACGGCGGTCATCGGCTCCTACAGCGACACCTGGACGAGCCAGCTCTTCGTCCTCGGTGACTACGCCAACGTGGCCGCGGCCGACCCGGAGTGGGCGACCAAGTACACCGCGAACAAGGCGCACTACGTGGACGCCCCCGCGCTCGCCGGCTTCACCCACCTGGAGCAGGTCTTCAAGGCCGGCTACATGAACGCCGACTTCAACGCCACCAAGTACGACGACGCCCTGACGATGCTCGCCAGCGGCGACGGCGTCCAGTACCCGATGCTGACGTTCGCGGTGACGGCCATCGCGCAGAACCACGCGGCTCAGCTCAACGACGTCGGCTTCTTCGCGCTCCCGGGCGACGACGCGACCAAGAACAACGCAACCGTCTGGAGCCCGTCGGGCAACTACATCCCGGCGAGCGTGACCGGCGACAAGCTCGCGGCCGCCAAGAAGTTCGTCGCCTTCTGGGCGACCCAGGCCGGCTGCGACGCCCAGCTCGCCGGCTCCGCGCCGTCCGGCCCGTGGGCCGTCACGTCCTGCACGCTGCCCGACAGCGTCCCGCAGATCGTCAAGGACCTCCAGGGCTACACGGCGGCCAAGAAGTCGACCCCGGCGCTCGAGTTCCTCTCCCCCGTCAAGGGCCCGAACCTGGAGTCGATCACCGTCGAGGTCGGGTCGGGCATCCGCTCCGCCGCGGACGGCGCGAAGCTCTACGACGAGGACGTCAAGAAGCAGGCCAAGCAGCTGAACCTGCCCGGCTGGTGATGACCAGGGCGGCCGGGGCCCGCGAGGACCCCGGCCGTCACTCCCCCGCTCCTGATCAAGGAAGATCGCCATGACAACTCAGGCGCAAGCCAAACCCGCCGCCAAGGCGGCCCCCCGGGCCGTGTCCCGCGGCACGTACAGCACCAAGGCCTACCCGCACTGGTTCTACCTCCCCGCCGGAACGATCTACGTCGTCCTGTTCATCGTCCCCACGATCTTCGCCTTCTACTTCAGCCTGACGCGCTGGGACCTGGTCACGAGCACCTTCATCGGCCTCGACAACTACGCCCAGTTCTTCTCCGAGCCGGCCCTGACGAAGGGCCTCGTCAACACGCTGGTGTACGCGGTGGTGACGTCGGTGTCCAAGGTGGTCCTGGGCCTCCTGCTCGCCGTCCTGCTCACCAGCGGCCTGCACCTCCGCGACCTGATGCGGTCGGTCATCTTCTTCCCGGTCCTCGTCAGCACCATCGGCGTCGGCCTCACCTTCCAGGTGCTGATGCACCCCAGCAAGGGCGCCATCAACGGCCTGTTGAAGCTCATCGGGATCACCGGCCCCGGCTGGCTCACCGACCCGAACATCGCCCTGCTCTCCGTCGCCGCCGTCGACATCTGGAAGGGCGTCGGCATGGCGACGGTCATCTACATCGCCGGCATCCTGGCCATCCCCGCCGAGTACTACGAGGCGGCGAAGGTCGACGGCGCCACCGCGTGGCAGCGCTTCACGAAGATCGTGCTGCCGCTCGCGATGCCGGCCACCACGACGGTCATCATCCTGTCGCTCATCGGCGGCCTGCGGTCCTTCGACCTGATCTGGTCGATGACCCGCGGCGGACCCGGCTTCACGTCCGACGTGCTGGCCTCCGTGGTCTACAAGCAGTACCAGGCCGGCTTCTACGGGCTGTCCACCGCCGGCAACGTGGTGCTCTTCCTGCTCGTCGCCCTGATCGCCGTCCCCCTGAACTTCTTCCTGACCCGACGTGAGGTGGAACTGTGAACCGCTGGCGCTGGCCTCTCAGCATCCTGGCCCTGCTCGCGACCCTGGCTGTCTTCGTCGCCCCGTTCGCGTTCATCGTGCTCACCGCCGGCATGGACCGGGTCCAGGCGAGCCAACTGCAACTCGCCTGGCCGAAGAACCCGCAGGTGTGGCAGAACCTCGTCGACGTGTTCAAGACCCGCGACTACATGCTCGTCACGGCCTTCATCAACTCGGCGATCCTGACGGTCGTGTCCGTCTCGGTCATGACGCTGCTGTCGGCGATGGTGGCGTTCCTGATCCAGCGGCGTCCCGACGGCTTCAGCCGCGTGGCGAACTTCCTGGTGATGGCCGGCCTGATCATCCCGCCGGCGATCGTCCCGACGATCTGGGTCCTCCAGCGCATCGGGCTGTTCAAGACGATGCCCGGCATGATCTTCATCGAGGTGGCCTACGGGCTCGCGTTCTGCACGATGATCTTCCGGGCGTTCATCTCGACGATCCCCCGGGAGCTCGACGAGGCGGCGATCGTGGACGGCGCGGGCCCCATCCGGCTGTTCTTCACGATCGTGTTCCCGCTGCTCAAGCCCACGATCGTCACCGCGGTCGTCACGCAGTCGGTCGCGGTGTTCAACGACTTCGTGAACCCGCTCTACTACCTGCCCTCGGCGCCGACGGTGCAGCTGACCCTGTACAACTTCCAGAGCCAGTACACGAGCCAGTACAACCTGCTGTTCATGGACATCCTGCTGATCACCATCCCGCCCCTGGTCGTCTTCGTCCTGTTCAGCCGCCAGATGGTGGCCGGCATGATGAGCGGCGCGGTCAAAGGCTGAGCCCACGGCGTCCGGCCCCGTCTCTCCAGTGGAGGGCGGGGCCGATTCGCATTCGGGATACACCGCTGTATGCGGCGGGGCGCAACTGTGGGTAGTCTGAACCTGTGTTCACCCCCGACACGCCAACTCGGCGCCATCTCATCCCATTGGAACTCAAGGTGCTCTCCGTCGCCACGATCGTCGGGGTGTGCTCCCTGGCGTACGTCTCCTGGTCGATCAGCGTCGGCTTCGACCCCGAGCGCACCCAGCAACCCGCGGCCGCGGGCAACCTGGGCCTCGGGCTCGTCCTCTCGGCGGCCAGCTTCCTCGTGATCGTCGAGGCGCTGATCACGTTCCTCGCGGGCGACCGTCGCCGGTCCGGGTGGTGCCCCCTAGAGGACGCCGCCGCCCACGATCGCCGCATAGCGGCGGGCGCTGTCCTTGAGGATGCGGGCCTGCGTGGCGTAGTCGACGTAGACCAGCCCGAAGCGCCGGTCGTAGCCCCAGGCCCACTCGAAGTTGTCGAGCAACGACCAGGCGAAGTAGCCGCGGACGTCCGCGCCGCGCTCGACGGCGTCCATGACGGCGCCGAGGTGCCGCTCCAGGTAGTCGATCCGATCGGGATCGTGGACACCCCCGTCGGGCGTGACGACGTCGGCCCAGGCCGAGCCGTTCTCGGTGATCATCATGGGGACGCCGTAGTCGCGCTGCAGGCGCAGCAGCAGGTCGGTCAGGCCGTCCGGCTGGACGAGCCAGCCCATCGCCGTCCGCTTGCCGGGCATCGCGGGGAAGCCGATGTGGTCCGCGCCCGGCCACGAGGAGGCGTCCGAGGCCTGATGGCCGTCGTCCCGCACCGCGACCGTGCCGGGGACGCCGGCCTGCACGGTGTTCGTCGTGTAGTAGTTCACGCCGAGCACGTCGACGCCGCAGTTGATCGTCGCGGTGTCGCCGTCGCGCACGAACGCCCAGTCGGTGACGGACGCCGTGTCGGCGATCAGGTCGTCGGGGTAGAACCCCTTCAGCATCGGGTCGAGGAAGACGCGGTTGCCGACGGCGTCGATCTGCCGCACGGCGTCGGCGTCCGCCGCCGAATCCGAGGCCGGACGCAGTTGGTGCACGTTCAGCGTCACCGAGAGCTGCGCCGCCGGGACGCGCTCGCGGATGACCCGTCCGGCCAGCCCGTGGGCCAGGTTGAGGTGGTGGGCGGCGGCCAGCGCGTCGGCGTCCGAGGTGCGCCCAGGCGCGTGCACGCCCGAGCCGTAGCCGAGGAACGCCGAGCACCACGGCTCGTTGAGGGTCGTCCAGACGGCCACCCGGTCGCCGAGGCGTCCGGCGACGGCGTCCGCGTAGCCCTCGAAGGCGAGCGCGGTCTCGCGGGCGGGCCAGCCGCCGGCGTCCTCGAGGGGCTGGGGCAGGTCCCAGTGGTAGAGCGTGGCGACCGGCGTGATGCCTCGGGCGAGCAGCCCGTCGACGAGCCGGTCGTAGAAGTCGAGCCCGCGGGGCTCGACCGCGCCGGTGCCCGTCGGCTGAATCCGTGGCCAGGCGACCGAGAACCGGTAGGCGCCCAGCCCGAGCTCGGCCATCAGGTCGAGGTCGGCCTCCCAGCGGTGGAAGTGGTCGTCGGCCACGTCGCCGGTGTCGCCGTTCAGCGTCTTGCCCGGGGTGTGGCTGAAGGTGTCCCAGATGGACGTCCCGCGCCCGCCCTCGGCGACGGCCCCCTCGATCTGGTAGGACGCGGTCGCGGAGCCCCACCAGAAGCCCTCGGGGAAGTTGCGTGCCATCAGTTGCTCCAGTCCAGTTCGAGGGTCGCGCCCGTCGCTTGGACGCCGTCGAGCCCGAGGCGTCCGGCCGACCAGGGCAGCGTCGAGTCGGTCTCGACGATCACGCTAGACCCCTCGCGGCGGACGCGGAAAGTCGCCGGGGTGCGGGGCGACGCGACCGTGGTGGTCGAGTCGTGCCCGTCGGCCAGCTCGTGCAGCACGAGGTGGACGCCGTCGGCCCAGTCGTAGTCGGGGCCGTCCTCGCTCGCCCCCAACGGCAGCACCGTGTCGGGACGCACCAGCAGCGGAAGCGTGTCGAAGCCGTGGGTCTGGTCGAACCACGCGGGGCCGGTCAGGCGCTCGTTCGTGAGCAGGTTCGTCCAGACGCCGGCCGGCACGTAGAACCGGACGCGGGCGGCGTCCAACACGGGCGCGACGAGCAGCGACGGCCCGAGCAGGTACTGCCGGTCGAGGTGCCCGACGGCCGGATCGTCTCCGAACTCGACGACCATCGGACGCATGATCGGCGTGCCGTGGGCGGTGGTGGCGCCGGCGGCGTCCAGCAGGTACGGCATCAGGCGCGACTTGAGACGGGTGAACCGGCGGGCCACCGCGACGGCCTCGTCGTCGAAGGCCCACGGGACGCGGTAGGAGTCCGAGCCGTGCAGCCGCGAGTGCGACGACAGCAGCCCGAACGCGAGCCAGCGCTTGAAGACGCCGGCGTCCGGGGTGCCCTCGAAGCCGCCGATGTCGTGACTCCAGTAGCCGAAGCCGGAGCAGGCCAGGGACAGGCCGCCGCGCAGCGTTTCGGCCATCGACTCGTAGGAGGAGTCGCAGTCGCCGCCCCAGTGCACCGGGAACTGCTGGCCGCCGGCCGTCGCCGACCGGGCGAACAGGACCGCCTCGCCCTCGCCGCGCCGGGCCTTCAGCAGGTCGAAGACCGTGCGGTTGTAGAGGTGCGTGTAGTAGTTGTGCATCCGCGCCGGGTCGGAGCCGTCGTGCCAGACGACGTCGGTCGGGATGCGCTCGCCGAAGTCGGTCTTGAAGGCGTCCACGCCGTCCTCGAGTAGGGCGCCGAGCTTGCCGGCGAACCAGGCGGCGGCGTCCGGGTTGGTGAAGTCGACCAGGCCCATGCCGGCCTGCCACTTGTCCCACTGCCAGACGCTGCCGTCCGCGCGCTTCACGAGGTAGCCGAGCCGGGCGCCCTCGTCGAACAGGTGCGAGCGCTGGGCGATGTAGGGGTTGATCCAGACGCAGACGCGCAGGCCGCGGTCGTGCAGCTTGGCGAGCAGGCCGGCGGGGTCGGGGAAGGTCGCCGGATCCCAGACGAAGTCGCACCAGTGGAACTCGCGCATCCAGAAGCAGTCGAAGTGGAACACCGACAGCGGGATGCCGCGCTCGGCCATGCCGTCGACGAACGACAGCACGGTCGCCTCGTCGTAGTCGGTCGTGAACGACGTCGACAGCCACAGCCCGTAGGACCACGCCGGCACCTGCGGGGGGCGTCCGGTGAGGGCGGTGTAGCGCTCCAGGATCTCCTTGGGGCTGGGCCCGTGGATGACGAAGTAGTCGAGCTCCTCGCCGGGCACCGAGAACTGCACCCGCGACACGGCCTCGCTGCCGACCTCGAACGACACCCGGTCGGGCGAGTTCACGAACACCCCGTACCCGGCGTTGGTCAGGTAGAACGGCACGTTCTTGTAGGCGATCTCGGAGCTGGTGCCACCGTCCTCGTTCCAGATGTCGACCGACTGCCCGTTCTTCACGAACGCCCCGAACCGCTCGCCGAGGCCGTAGACCAGGTCGCCGACGCCGAGCACGAGCTGCGCGCTCGCGTGCACCCCGTCGGGAGTGGTGAATACCGCCGCCGACTTGGACGCCTCGCGCGCGATGGTGCGCCCGTCGGCCGAGTAGGACGCCGCCCAGCCGCCCGTCGTGGCCACCCGCAGCGTCAGGCCGCCCGTGGTCAGGACGGCCTCGCCGTCCCCGACGGACGCCGTGGCCGCGCCGTCGGCGTCCGGCAGGTCGAAGACGGGACGCCGCGGCGTCCCCCCGCGGTGGTGGGCGACCTGGACGCGGACGACGTCCGGCATCGGGGACGAGTAGCGCACGCTCAGCAGGGGCCGGTTCAGGGTGTCGCCGCGCGAGGCGATCGGCGCGGTCGCGGCGTGGACGGTCAGCGAGCGGCCGTCGGTCTCGACGTCGCGGGCCGACTGTGCGTACAGCGCGGACACCCCGGGCGCGAGCGCCCAGTAGCCGTCGGTGAACTTCATGGGGAGGTCCTTACTTGACCGCGCCGGCGGTGATGCCGCGGGTCAGGGAGCGCTGGAAGATGAGGAAGAAGACGACGGCCGGGACGATCGACAGCAGCGAGCCGGCGTTCGTCGTGGGGGCGTCCATGAGGCGGTCGCCCTGCAGGGACGCCAGCGCGATCGGCACGGTCTGGGTGTCGGGCGTGGTCAGCAGGACGAGGGGGATGAAGAACTCGTTCCAGGTCCAGATGAAGAAGAAGATCATCAGCACGACCACGGTCGGCCGGACCACGGGGAAGACGACCTGCCACAGCGTCCGCCACCGGTTGGCCCCGTCGAGGGCCGCCGCCTCCAGCAGGGCGCGGGGGAAGGTGCCGAGCACGGACGCCAGCAGGTAGGTGCCGAACGCCGACTGGATGACGGTGAAGACGATGATGACGGCCCACGGCGTGTTGTCGAGGTGGACGGCCTGGGCCATCTTGAACAGCGGGTAGATCAGCACCTCCTGGGGCAGCATGTTGGCCAGCAGGAAGACCGTGACGATGGCCATGTTGCCCTTGACGCGTCCGATGCCGAGGGCGAAGGCGTTCAGCACGCTCAGCAGGGCGGCGAACACGGCCACCAGCGACGAGATGAAGAACGAGTTCCAGAGCTTGAGCGGGAAGTTGGTCCGGTTGACGAAGGTCACCAGGCCCTGGGTGTAGAACTCGGTCGGCAGGGTCAGCGGGCCGTGGGAGCTGTAGTCGGACGGCGACTTGAAGGCGTTCATCACCATGATCCCGAAGGGGATCAGCATGACGACCGCCATGACGACGGCGCCGGCGAGGATCACCCAGCGCAGCCTGCCCTGGTGGTGCCGGTTGGGGACGTAGGTCTTGGCCATGTCAGCGGCCCTCCATTTCCCTGCGCGCCGAGCGGTTCTGCAGGCTCGTGATGGCGACGGCCACGATGATGATCAGCACGGTCAGGACGTTGGCGATGGCGGCGCCGTAGCCCACCTTCGACTTGGGGAAGAAGTTCAGGTACGAGTAGTAGGACGGCACGAGCGTCGAGGACTCGGGGCCGCCGGCGGTGAGCACGTAGATGGGGCCGAAGACCTTCAAGGCGGCGATGGTGCAGGTCAGGACGATGACGAACGTCTCGGGCTTGATCTGCGGCAGCGTGATGTGGCGGAACCGCTGGAGCCAGCCGGCGCCATCGATCTCGGCGGCCTCGTAGAGTTCGGGGTCGACCCGCTCCAGCGCCGACATGAAGATGACGACCGGGTAGCCGATCTGCACCCAGACCATGACGGCCATCACGGACGGCAGGGCCGTCGACACGCTGCCCAGCCAGTTGGGCGGGTCGGCGACGCCGATGGCGCGCAGGACGACGTTCAGGGCGCCGGTCTCGGCGTTGAGGATCCAGCCCCACAGGACGCCTGCGACGGCCACCGGGAGCACCTGGGGCAGGTAGTAGGTGGCCCGCAGGAACGTCGCGACCTTCCCGTCGAACTTCTTGCCGATGTAGTCGAACAGGACGGAGGCGAGCAGCAGGCCCAGCAGCGTGGGGATGATCACCATCGCGACGATCATCGCGAGGGAGGTCTTGAAGGAGGTCCAGAAGTTGGCGTCTCCCAGCAGCGCGATGTAGTTGTCCGCGCCGATGAACTTGGGGGGACGCAGGCCGCCCTTCCACTCGGTCAACGAGTAGTAGAAGTTCATCGCGAACGGAACCACGATGACCACGAGGAACGCGATCGCCCCGGGGATCAGATAGGGCCAGTAGCCCCCCGACGTCGCCGACCGGGACGCCGTCGCTCTCGTCGTGCGCGCCGGACGGGCCGGCGCCGCTGTCGTGCTCATGAGTTGCTCCACTGTCGGAAGTCGGATGGTGCCAGGTGGGGGACGCCGCCCGACGTGCGCGGCGGCGTCCCCGACAAGGGCGTCAGCCCTTGATGGACTTCTTGCCCTCGGCGTACGGCGCCGCGATGAAGTCGAGCACCTGGGCGGGCGTCTTCGTCTGGTTCACCAGCGACTGGAAGCCGGAGACGAGGACGTCGTAGTAGCCCGCGACGGGCCAGTCCGGGTAGAACGACAGGCCGTCGTCGGCGACGATCTTGCTGAAGTCGGCCGTGAACGCCTTGATCTGCGGATCGGAGATCGTGGACGCGTCACCCGCGATGGGCAGGCCGCCGTTGGCACCGATCACGTTCTGCACCTCGGGGCGCAGCGTGATGTCGATGAAGTCGTAGGCGAGCGTCTTGTTCTTGGCCTTCTCCGGGACGACCCACAGGTTGCCCGTCGAGCCGGTGTTCAGCTTGTTGCCCGGGAACAGGAAGGAGCCCCAGTTGAACTTGATCTCGGTCTTGAGGCGGCCGAACCACCACGAGCCGGAGACCATGATCGGGTACTTGCCGTTGATGAAGGAGACGCCCATGTCCTCGGCCTTGAGCGCGGCGGCGTCCTTGGAGATGTAGCCCTTCTTGACCCACGAGTCGAGGGTCTCGGTGGCCTTGGTCATCTCGGTGCCGTGGAAGTCCACGTCGGAGGTGAACAGCTGGTAGCCGTTGACGAAGTCGCGGTTGGCGTTGGCGAGGACGAGCTGGTACCAGAGCTGGCCCATCGGGTACTCTGCGCCGGACTCGGCCAGCGGCGTGATGCCCTTGGCCTTGAACGCGGCGAGGGCGGCCTCGAACTCGGCGGCGGTGGTCGGGACGGCGACGCCGTTGGCGGCGAACATGTCCTTGTTGTAGAAGACCGTGACGTACTCGCCGTAGTTCGGGATGCCGTACCAGTCGCCGGAGCCCATCAGGCCCTTGTCGGTGTACTTGCCGGTGGTGGCGAGGGCGCCCTTGAGCTTGGTGTCCCAGCCGCGCTTGGTGGCGACGTCGTTCAGCGAGGTGATCAGGCCCTCAGAAGCGAGGACGCCGGCGGTCGCGTTGCCCTTGTTGTACTCCATGACGTCGGGGACCGAGTCGCCGGACAGCACGATCTTGGCGTTCTTCTGGATCTGCTCGAACGTCTGCTTCTCGGACTTCACCGTGACGCCCGGGTGCTCGGTCTTGAAGATCTCGATGGCCTTCGCCCAGCCCTTGCTCATGGCGGAGTCGGCGCCCTCGTAGTCCCAGATGGTCAGGGTGCCGGTCGCGGCGGTGCCGGCGCCGGTGCCGGCGGTCGAGGTGCCCGTCCCACCGGACGAGCACGCGGTGAGCGGCAGCAGGAGCGCGATGCCCGCGGCTGCGATCCCCTTGATGAGGCGAGTCTTCGCCATTGGTTTCTCCTTCTCGGTTGGTAGGTGCGGTCTACCCACGGGCCGCCGCGGCGCGGCGTCCCGAAACTGGTGCGGTGCTGGTGCCCTCGGCCAGGGCGCAGGCCAGGAGGCCGTCGAGGGGGGCGGCGTCCGGGTGGTCGAGGAGGGCGACGAGGCGCTCGACGCCGAGGCGTCCGAGGGCTTGGCCGGGGGTCAGGAAGGATTCGAGCGGCGGGAACGTCTGCCGGCTGCTCGCCTCGGACGACACGAGCGACAGCACCGAGACGTCGCCGGGGACGGCCAGGTCGCGCTCGCGCAGCGCCTGCAGGACGCCGAAACTCGCGTCGTCGTTCATGACCAGCAGGGCGGTCAGGTCGGGGTGCGCGTCGAGGAGGGCGTGGGTCACGACGCGTCCGGCCTCGGCGGACTCGTCCGCGAACGTCTGGGCGAGGGCGACGCCGGAGTCGTGGGCGGCGGCGTCCAGGGCCTCGCTCATGCGGACCGTGGGACCGTAGCCGGCGTCGAACGCCTCGCGGGAGTGGTTGATGAAGCCGAGCCGGGCGTGGCCGAGGGCGGCCAGGTGGGCGACGCCGGCGCGGGCGGTGGCGACGAAGTCGACGTCGACGTGGGGGATGGTGTCGTCGTCGGTGCGTCCGATGAGCACGAGCGGGACGCGCTCGGCGCGGATGGCCTCGACGCGGGAGTCGTGCAGGTGGACGTCCATCAAGAGGATCCCGTCGGCGAGCCCCTGGCGGCAGAGGTCGGCGACCTGGTCGCCCCGGTCGTGGCCGAGCGGCCACAGGACGAGGTGGTAGCCGGCCGCGCGGGCGGCGTCCGTGGCGCCGGCGATGAACTGCGCGATCGTGGGGCTGAGTCCGTTGCTGCCGGCCGGGAGGGCCAGGGCGAGGATGCGGCTGCGGCGGGAGGCGAGGCCGCGGGCCAGCGCGTTGCGCCGGAAGCCGAGCTCGGTCATCGCTGCCTCGATGCGGCTGCGGGTCGCCGGGGCGACGGGGCGGGTGTCGTTCAGCACGAACGACACCGTCGACAGCGACACCCCGGCGAGCTTCGCCACGTCCTGCATCGTTGCCATGTCGCGTCCTGTCGTTCTGTTGCTGGGTTCCGCGGCCTCAAGAGCTGGGTCGCCAGCCCTCGGTCAAAGCGCTTTGTCAAAGCGCTTTGATAGCCACGCGGCAATAGTGCACCGGGCCGGGGGATGCCGTCAAGTCTTTTGGGCATCTCTCGCAACAAAATCTGGGGGTGGGGGCGCCGGCGGTGGCCGGAGAGGGCGCCATCGTCCCGGATTCGGCGGCATCACCAGTAGCAGGCCCAAGATTCGTCCGATCCGGGGACGCCGGCGCCCCTCTCCCCACGCCCTGTCTGGGCGGACCCGAAATCACCAGGGACGCCATGCCCACCACCCACGCCGGGCTCACCACGAACGCCAGGCCCACCACCCACGCCATGCTCACACCGCGGACGCCAGGGTCACCGGGGACGCCACGCTCACCGCCCACGCCATGGTCATCGAGGACGCCCACGTCCCCCCCCCCCCCCCCCCCCCCCCCCCCCCCCCCCCCCTCCCCC
>Ga0075152_10001451_pt1 | contig 17103 bp, 25 predicted proteins | sample JI61114C2DNA_FD_70964 | JGI IMG/M metagenome (GOLD analysis project Ga0075152, IMG submission 70964) | Wastewater effluent complex algal communities from Wisconsin, to seasonally profile nutrient transformation and Carbon sequestration -... | ecosystem: Engineered > WWTP > Effluent > Algae...
CGAGGAAGTCGCATTCGTACATCGAAGGCCAACGACAGTAGAGAATCAATGAGCCTACGAGAGGATCGACCATCAGAGGAATCAAACGAGTCTTTCTACAAGAAAATTCCTTCTGAAAATTTTGTCGACCAAATAATCGAACGACGCTCGATCTTCAAGAAGCAGAAGGAAGCTTATAGAAGCTACCGAGAACAGTCGCTGGAGCAATAGAAGCGGATTGCACGCGAATAGCTTTTGGCTGAGAGAGAGTTAGAAGCTTCAAAGGGCTAGAGGAAGATGAGTCCAGTAAAACCCCAGCCAGTGTTCTACCCCTACAGCGATGAAACCACCCTGGCCCTTCGAAATCGTTATCCGTACCTGCAAAGACCATACAAACACGCCAAACTTGTTCAAAGATAAATCCTCGGGATCAGTAGACTTCGCAACCAAGTCCGATAGCTCGCCCTTTAAGCCCGAACATCGAAACCGAATCGTTGATGACAGCATTCCATTTGACTTTTATTTGTAGTTTATTTCCCTTGACTTCAAAAGTTGTCTGCCAAGCGAGTTGGAGGTCACCCAAAAATAACTGGACCTCATCAGCACTACTGAGATACGTAAAACACCAATACCGACTGATAGCCGGCCCAGCAATGACTCTTCTTCACCAGATGCATCGAAGGCATTATCACTGAATATGAGACAGGAGCCTTTGATCGTTGAGCCTGGCCTAATAGGTCTTGCAATAGAAGAGGTAGTGGACTTTGCTTGATTGTGGGATCGAAGAGTTATCGAGTATATTCGAGAAACGCCTTGTTGCAAGGATATTGGACAACTCATTACGATGCATCTTCTTCCATTGAGCACGCTCACGACTATCCTGGGCATCCTCGCATAGCAATCGTATCACGGCAAACCGGTTCTGTAATCTCGCCTTTCCTTAGTATTATCGAGCCAAGCTTTCGATCCACCTACTATACCGGTACCCGATCTCGAATTCTTTGAGGCGATCAAAGAGCAGCTTGAAGAGGTATTTCGGAATGTTAGTCCCCTTCTTGATGCTTGGTTTTTTTCCCTTTTCCTGATGAGTGGTCTCCGGGATCGGGGAAAACTTATTGAGAAGAACTTGTGCATCAAAGGCGATGACTTAATCAAATTCTGATTCCCTTACAGCCTTCTCATCGGGATCTGTGGAGTGGATGGAAGTCACCTCGACGATCAGATCTGTTTTGATGGCTGTCGACGTGATTTCGTCGTTGTTGAAATCCTCAACATCCATTAATGCTAATCTTGGTTCCTCCTCACTGTCGCTGAAGCCCTCGATCAGCCGCAACTCCACTTTCATTTTAGAGCTGTTGACGGTTGGTGGTTCGGAAGAAGACACCTATGTCAAAGGGGGAGTTCTCATGATGTTTCGTACCCATTCTGCGATGTCTTCTCTTGTGTGTTCCGCCTCAAACATATCCATGAATTCAAGAATTATTATTTGAAGTTTCGCTAATGCGTGAGTATTTAAGTTGCTCCGAAGGTATGCGGTTGCGTTATTCCCGAAAGAACATGGTAAACCCAAGCGTTGGCCTCTCGCTATCTTCGTTGATTGAAGAGTTGTGTTCAACTTTTTGGTTTTTATAACATCGAATCTATAATCCATCCTACGGAAGACTGTCCTGAGGATAAGACTTTCGTGAATTTGTTAAACAAATGATCCAATCATCGCTTGTTTGCTTGAGTGGGGATTCGACTTCACGAGCAATTTTGCATGTCGAACGGCCCATTTGGACCTTTGGATAGATAGGATGCATGAGCTTCTCAGGCCTCTACATGCTCGTCATCGGGTTCGATAGGCAGGTTGCCAACGGCAATGCTTTCTTCAAGGTAGTTTGGTTCCTCGGGATATAGAGAGAGTGTGGATTTTTCGTTCTCATTGTTTTGCTGGGGAGTAAATGAGGCGCAGCTTTGCTATGGCGCGGACTTATAATGTTCGAAAAGGTTTGCAATCTGTTCTTCGGGCTAGAGTTGTTGCTATCCTCTCAAGTCTTCCAGGAGCTGCTAATATTTGTCCTCCGCATACTCCAACTCCTCGGATTGTTTGCAATAATTCTCATACGGCTCGTTCATCTACGTTGAAGAGTGAAATCTAATCTATTATATTTCTTTATGCTGATTCAAAAATTGTCGAATATCATTAGGCACAGGCAACCACCCGAAACGCTGGCTGTTTCAAGAACTTTGACTTGAAACCAACTGCCTGATCTATAATCTACTCCCTAAATAGCCTTTCGATTTTGAAATAAATTGTTAGGGAAATTACATTCGCCAATTACAGTTCTTCGTTACAAAGACTGTTAAAGCAACTTCACGAACGTCATTTCAGGTGCTCTAAGAGCCGGCAGTCGCTCAGTCTCCATTCGTACAATTTCACGTAATACAGGTAGTGGCACTTGTTGAATTCCGGGATCGATGGGTTACGCAGTATTAGTCGAGTTTTACCCTATGTTAACTCTCGGCACAGTATTTGCCGGTGGAGCTGTTTCCAGAGCAGCCGTTCCTGGCTGTCGCCAAAGATATCACCGAGCAGCTCCATGAGGCTAAAACGTGAACGGCTCTTAAGCTTGTCCTTTTCACAATAACGTTTTTTTATGCTAGCAATCCATCGTTGGTAGCGATGACCGACCTCCGACTCCTCGATGAGGTGCAGAAGGACGTTGAATATGAATTTCGCTATGTTGGTGCACTTCCTCTTGCTCCCTTGCTCCTCCTGCGGGAACTGTTGAAGTAGTTCAGCCGCATCGATTGCCTCGGGAGGCATAAACGCCTCTGGATAGCGTTGCTGGCGCCATAAATAATACCTGATTTCTAAGTCCCACTATGACTTCACGGAAGGGTCGGGTCCGTAGAGTAGGTATCGTGGAAGTGAAAGCATACCCTGGGGCACGGGATACTGATCCTCCTCCTTGATTTAAACGTCCTCCTGTGGTTTAATTTGATGTGCGCACTCCACTGTGGATGTTACCGCTCTACTCTAACCAGTTTCCCAAGTTTCTACGAGACTTGTTGAGCAGTTTGCTCCCCCCAGCAGGATTTGCTCCGGAAGCATCACACCAGAAGGTTGTCCGGCAATCGATTACTGTTCGCCCAACATGTTTCTTCTTGGGGGATAATATTTGCGAATATCGGCAGACCGGCAGCCTTGATTTAAAATGGTACGCACCGCAGTAGTCCAAACATTGGGCTGTATGTCAACTTCGAAAAAAATCAGTTGGTACAATCCGCTTTTCTACTGGCAGCAATATCTTGAATATAACAGGTGGTGGCGAATCATTGGTTGAGTCATTTGATGTGGTTGAGCAGGGCTTGATCGTTGAGGCGCCATTCGTAGAGTTTGCAGTAGTAGAGATAGTCCAGCCGGTTATCCTTGTGGATGACGCTATTCTGAAGGATGAACTCGCTGCGACGAGTGGCCAGCCGTTGCTTTACCAGCTCGCGGTGCAGACGTTTCCAACTGCGGCGCTACTCACAGTCGTTCTGGCTGTCACAGAATACCTCCATAAGGGTGAATCTTGATCTTGCCTGCTGACGGTTGCTTACGAATCTCTTGGATAGGCTGGCCATCCAGCGGGCATACCGTCCACTATCGACCTGTGCTGGTCCGTCTAGCAGTAGACTCATAGTTAGGTTGAACAAAAACTTCGGAATGTTAGTGGCGCGCCGACTGACCTCTGGGAGTTCAGGAACTTCCGGGAACTTCTCATAGAGCTAGCGTGCTGAAATCGTGCCCTTCTCTCGTTTGACCTCAACAGTGTAGGTTTGGTTGTAGCTGTGAGGAGCTGGTTCAGTATGGGCTTGTCTTATCACCATATCGATGATCTGCCGATCGCTCTCATCGGGAGACATCTCGTAAATTTCCTCAGCAATCATGTAGTCACAAAGAGGTGCATGGTACTGGCAGCTGAGGTCCATGTCCATCATGGAGGGTGGCGAACAGCTTCCTAGCTCACTGAAATCTTCCTGTTCGAGCTGCATAAACAAATTATTATAGCGGCTGAGCTCCCAGACTTAAGTATTGTCTACTCAGCGAGCTTTCCATTCAGGCACTGCGGCCCTCAATTATAACTAATAATAATGAACAGCAAATTGTTTCTGGCAGGGGCCGCCCTCTTTAGTCTCAGTAAGCTATGATGTGATGTGTTAGTTCCCGCTTTCAGCTACTTCAAGAAAAGCTACAAGACAGAAGAGCCGCTGGTAGACCGTAAGGTTGTGTTGGAAGTGCTTCGGGCGATCAAGAGGCAGTATTATCCCGTGTTCAAGCAAATTGCTTTCATGTCAGATAAGATCCGATCCGAGACGAAGTTTACCGACTAGCAGGTCAACGCTCTCATCATGGGTGAGGGAAGTAAGCAAGTTGCGATGCAGAACCTTCCAGTCTGATTCTGGCGATGATCAGCGATCACATCTTACAGCAGCATAAGATAAGCAGTACGAAAGACGTTATGCAGAGCAGGCTTTTGACCATTCCTGCGACTACTACAAGCAGGACGACATTGAAATTGGACTAATGCTGTCCGAGTTGGAGCTGGAAATGAATTTAGCACTCAAGGGAACCCTCAAGGAATACCGTGGGGATCTACCGGAATGGCTGACTGCCGACAAGACTTTTTAGGTGTACCTGCAGTTAATCAAAAGTAGCATTGCCATGAACGTAGTTCAACTGAAGGAGCAGATCAACATCTATCTCGAAACTATTCAGACCAACCATACGGTGAAGAACCCTAGCCCATAATAGCTAATGCGCTCGCCGGAGGAGATGTAACAAGTGTTGGTGACGCAGTGACAAGTTGATCGAAACATCAGGGTTGAACTACTGCGACGAGCATGGCCAGAAGATTCTGCAGGCAGCCATTGAGAAGTACTTCGGGAAGGACGATAAGTTTAAGGAGAGACTCATATCTGCCAAACGTGAATTCTAAAAGAGTACAATTTAGCTGACTGTAGTAATAAAGTCGATTCAGGGCTGCAAGGTCACCGTCCGGTCGGGCTTCAAAGCCGATACAGGCTTCCTGGACAAACTAAAAGCAGATATCGACGGCATCCGTTTTGATTGATTCCTTTGTGCATGAACGTTGGAGTTGCCTCTTCGAACGGTGTTGGTAGTGTACGAGCAACTCATTATAAAGTGTTTTAGATGATGGACAAATTGGATCTGACACAGTCTCCAGAATCTTCGTGCTCGACTACCAGGAGCAGCCGTGTGAAAAGGCGAAGATGTATATCAGCGTATCCACCAATGACAGGTGACCCTCAGCCGAAGCAGTTTAGCGAAGTGTTGATGATAATACTTCGGCCTGGAAGTTTTGTGATGTTGGGAGAGCATCCCTGCCGAGTCACCGAAGTAACAGCTATCCGAGCCAATCGTTCAGGACATACTCGCATGGCCATTGAAGGTACAAGTGCCAGTAACGCAGTCTTCGATATCTTCACGGGAGACAGGTTTTAGGAAGTCGAGAACCCTTCATCGGTATGGCTGAGTCCTTTGCACTAACTCTTCACTATGAGGCTTATGGAGGTCACGAATGAAGGGATGTGCCGTTTATCGAACAATGATGGAATCAGCTTTATGAACGTACCGATGCCCGAGGAAAACCGACTGAAGGAGAGAATTATCTGCCTGATGAACGAGGGGTACCAACCAATCTTGACAGTCGTTCACTGTATGGACCGCGAAGCGATTGTCGACATTCATAGGGTTTGGTGAGAATTGACTTTTTTTGCTTGAACAACCTAACAGAAAGTGTAGTTCAATTCAAAGCCTCTTTCCGTAGGCGAATTAGCAGTCAAGTTGTCCACCAAGCACCCTTAATTTGAATTCAACCATGCTCAAAGGAACTCATCAGAACAGAATAAATGCTTGGAGGTTGTTGCTTTGGAACAATTAGCTACTATCCGTATTGCAAGGACTATATTATTATCATTGAAGGCGGCTGAATGACAGACGCAACCCAGGAAGTCTATATCTTCGATGAGAATAGTGAAGAGTAGCACAAGGAAGAGTCCCAGCATGATAACCATCATGAAGCCACCTCGCCAACCAGGCTCAAACCTGTCAGGACGCAAATCCGTTCTGCGAGGAACAAAATTACCGAACCTGAACCTAGCATCTCGGATCCCAAGCAGAAGAACGATACGACAGAGAACACTCTTACTCCACAGATATTTGAATTCAACGAGGAGTACATTCCAAAGGAGTTACCAGGTGAAGACACTCCTGATCGGCCTTACCATCAATCCGAACTTCTTCCGACTCACTCTCCTGAACACGGTCCGAAGAGCTCACCTGAGTTTTCTGAGTCTCCCGAATCCCCCGTTATGCGAATGAAGTTATCTGAAAATGAGGATATTCCTGTCGTAAGACTTTCGCCCGAAGACAAAGAGGATGATAGACCACCAAGGAACTTGAAGGTTATGATTCCTGAGAAACGGCCTCAGCTGCCTGAACGACCTCCCACAAGAGAACCCGATAAATAACCTGAGAGGAAGAAAGTGGAAGTTTAGCCTCGTAACAGGCGAAGAATGTAGCCCGAAGAGTACGACCATGGAAACCGGTAAGGTGAGTAGGAATAAGAATAGTAAGAGGAAGAGGACGGAGATATGAGTAGTGTGGATGAATAAGAGTACCTTGACCAATTCCCCATCCCCTCTGCTTCTGTCGAAAGGGATCACATTGGTAACCTATTCAAAGTTCGATAGGTGCCTAGCACGACTAATGTGGAATAGCACGCAGTAATCAGCAAACAGTTCATGATGGAACCTCTTATGCAGGGTACTAGCCTGACCTGTTGGGTAGTAAAACAAAAGACAGGAGTACTGAAGACTGGGAGTACCTACATTGTGTATACCAAAAACGAGAAGAAGTTAGTAATGGCTGCCAAGAAGCTTTCAGCAAAGACGACAAGCCAATATTTAATATCGCTCAGCGCCGACAACATTACAACCCGGGATGCGAATTACTTTGCGTGCTGCCGCTCTAACTTCTTCGGTACGGAGTGGAACATTTATGATTCTGGGGAATAGCCATCCAAGGCAACGAACCCCGAAGCTGTTCGGAAGCACCTCGCTCATATCGAATACGAGTTCAACTTGTTCGGTATGAACGGACCTCGTAAGATGGATGTGGTGATACCTCGTCTCACCAAAAGCAATAAGGCATCAGTAGTCCGCTCAGTGGACGGGGAGAACCAGCTCAAGCTGTTAATCGATGAGTCACCTCAAAAGATCATGAGGCTGCACAACAAAGCCCCGACCTTCGACGAAAAGCAAAAGGTGTTTATCCTTGACTTCAAGGGAAAGGTTAAAGAAGCATCCGTAAAGAATTTTATTCTGCACGACAACTACACGAAGCGGGACTGCATGGTCTTTGGCAAGCACACCTAATAGCGATACTTGATGGAGTTCAGCTACCCGCTCTCACCGGTTCAAGCCTTTGGAATATGCCTGACGAGCTTAGACCGTAAGCTTATGGTTGAGTGATTTTGCAGATGGTTTATTATTCAAATGTCATCGTAAGAAGAGTCTGAAGTTATCAACCTGCCGATTCCTGAGAAAGAACTTGCCAGAATAGCCTACCGGCTAATTCTAGCAGTTGACCCAACAGCCGCGGAGATGAACACCAGCCAACAGTGGAATCTACTGGAGGATCTCTACTGCATGACACAAGGAAAACTAATGCTGCCAACTCGGTACCCTCCGCTAAACCGATCGCTGGGTGCATGGAAGGCTCGCAAAAAAATCGCTACCTCTACTGTCAGAACCAATCATTTGGATGAGCTGCAGAAGATGATTTACAATGGAGCGAGGATATCAAGGACTCGTGCAGTTTACAGCCAGGACAGATATTGGTCGCTTGGTAGTGAACCAGCATCGCTGCAAAATGAGCGCAACAATAGCAGTCGCCACCAGCAAAAGACTGAGCTAGCACAGCTCATCAAGAAAAATCAATCACAGTCTCGGCGGGTGAAGCTTCCCACTTTCGATGTGGCTTCTCCGAAGTACTGCAGTATGAAGCTTCTCAAGTACGCGGCGATGTTTGAGTATCTACCTAATTCGGACTCCTCCTTCATCTCCGCCTACGACTTCATCCTAGCATACGCTCTCCACCATCGACTGAGCATCAAATACATCGTCGATGAGCCAGTGATACCAGAAGCACTCACTGATATGAACTTTGACAACGAACTGTCATTGAAACAGGCATGGTAGCTGCTAAATTTTCTGATGACATAGTACCCGGAGGTCCATCCCAGCAACATTGACTATACGTCCGACAAGCCAGCCAACAGTTCCTGAGAAACTCACTTCATTTCCGTCCTATAGATTTTTCGGAATTAATTGCCATTTAAAGGATATTATGCAGTGCTTACCACCATAGGTTTGAGATTGGGGTGGGAGCACCTTGATATTCACCGAGAACTCCTTGTTGCTATTCGATGCTGTTGAAGCCAGTGTGCGTAAAACCATCGGGAATGTGACTGATTGGGAGCACGCTCATAGCGACCATTCTCTGCTTCGGCCATTTTCGACAAAGTCCGCTAAATTTCTATTTATCGCAAGCAAAGAGCGCGTAGACCAGAGGAATGGATGGCCGGTCGGCCTTGGACTCACGTTTATTCGAATATTTTATTTCCTGCCAAACAATTAAATCGGCACAGGCATATGACAGAACTAACCACCTTCAAGTACGAGGGCATCAGCTCGCTGCTGGCTTTCTAGCTGTTCCGGCCTTCCTCGAGTAGGAAGAACGGATTGCAAGACAGCAGCGAAGCTCGCGCTCCAGCCAGCCCCAACCAAAAGTTAGGGTTCAGGAGGTGCCAGCCCCCACCTTCTTTGGAACCGCTTCTACGGGAGGTGCCACTGGAGGAGTAGTCTCAAGAGGCTGCTAGTTCTTCGGTTAGCGAGAGCAGCAGCAAGCTGGTTGCCAGCGATGAGCGAGCTTAGCTCAGCCGCGGCAGCCGTATGCGAAAGGGTCCCTACAAGAAGTATACGACTGACCAGAAGCGGAATGCGATAGAGATGGTACCAGAAGTCTGAACATAGATCAATGCGGGGAAGGACATCAAAACCGTATCGAAGTAATATAATATCCCGAGGCGCAACCTGCTTAGATGGAGGAAGAATGGCTGCTAACGTAAGGAGGGAGGCGGCCGACCCAGCGACTTTGTGATGGAGGAGAAGCTCTTCGAGATGATTTTCCGTAGGGAAATTACTTCGGAGCGACAGATTCGTGAGCTGGCTCTATCAATGACCAATTTTAAGAAGTTCAAGGCTAGCAAGGGCTGGTATGTCAAGTTCTGGCGTCGCTTCAATGAGTACCGCATAAGGACGGGCATGCCTCTACCACCCGATGGCATCATCAAACCCCAACACGCCTGACCGTAGCGATCCCCATATAATTTCGAATTGTTTGTTTAAACCGATAATGGGTACTGAGCAACTGCTGATTCCCGGCAAATTTCTTGCACTCGCGTTCCACTTGGTGGCCACCACGATGATCTACTTCACGTACGTAAGCCATGTGGTTACGCACAGCCAGACAACATAAAAGCCAGCCTGCCGAATGTGACCAGCAAGAGTGATGCTCTGTTCCTTGCAGCCAAGCTGAACGTGCTATTCGCCTGCTCCATAACTATAGTGCTGCTAGCCATCGAGATGATAATCCACTTCAGTGGCAACAACCTGTTCCGTGAACGTCACAATGCGATTGTGACAGTGCTGCATCTACTGGGAATCATCCTGTACAGCCAGTTCACATTCGCAAGCTGGAACTACTTCAACCTGTGGTACCTGTTCCTAGTGTGCAGGTACCCAACAATTAATGCAGCCTGCTGCCATTTCTCATGGAAATACTCACGACGGTAAGCTCAGGCCTCAAGTACCGTCGTTGGAACTGACCAGTTTTAGATAAGATTGAAGTCATTTCTTAGGCTTCTTGTTGGCTTCGTCTACCATCCGCTGCAGTTCGTCCATGTCTCGACGGTAGCGACTCTCGCGCTTCATCAGGGCGATTGACTAACCGCATTTCTGCACAAACTCTGGAGATAGGTTCAACTCTTCTTTCAGCTTTACGAGTTACTCCAGCTCCTTTATCTTATCGTTCAGCACTTTCAAGTCGGTGGCCCATTCTGGTATGGTGTACTTTGGGTCTTTCTTTCCTTTCTTCTTCGGAAGCAGGTTCACTGGGTCTGTAGGCTTCTTGGTCGCTGGGTCCAATGGCTTCTTTGTCTTGAAATCGATCACCATCGGCTCGGGATAGGGATCAGGCCGTGGTGGATACTCCACGAACAGTTTGTAGATATCTTGCACAAGGATGGCCTTGCCCATTTTAACCTTAAGTTCGTTGGCAACATCCAAATATTCAGCAGCAACTTTCTTCTGCTCTGCAACTGCAAAGATATCCTCAAGCTATTTGACTTCCTCCCTCTTGGCGACTGCAGCATCGATGTTGTCCAGCAAGTATCGGAGATTCCTCTCAGCAACCAGCCTCTCCTTTTCCTTATTGATGGTGTTGACCACCACATCATCCAGCAGGACATTGCGTTATCGTGAATCTAACTTAATTACGTGCGTACCTTTGAGCATCGATTCGATTGTGTCGACTGCCTTGAGAATGATCTTGTAGTTGGGTACCCTGGCGAGAGTGCCGACATATTTTAGGATCTCGTTTTGAGTGCGTAATTTTTCTTGCAGAATAAGTGCCTTCTCCATAAACTTCACTTCGAACTTCACGTGAAGATCTGCCTTCTCCTTCAGCTTATCAGTCAGTACCCTTTCATCATACGACTCCATCGCCTTTGTTAGGTCTGCAGTATGATTTTCTAAGTCTTTCCAGCAGCCGTTGCATCGGCCGTCCAGTAACGTCCTCTCCTAGCTCTTAGCGTTGGGCAGTACCCACTCTGACTTAAAGCAGTTTGGCTTGAAGAAGTTTCCGCATATCCAGCACCAATACTTGACTTCAGTGTCCTTGAACGGAAGTTTGCTGATGTGGCAGTGCGTCGCCTTTTCATACAGTTCTGTGAGGTGTAGAATCTCAGGGTTAGTAGAGAGTTCTCTGACTACGTGTCCCCTGGAGTTCTTCACATTTACCAACACACCATATTGCAAGAAGATCTTAAAGATTTAAGGGTGGTTGCCTGCTGCTGATAAATTAACGCTATTGTTGCCGAACGGATCCACGTCTTCCCAGTGTAATCCAGCCTTGAGGAGCAGCAGAAAAATCTAGAAATGACCTTTGAAGCACGCCCACTGAAGCGGTGTTGGTCTCACCTACCTATTGGTACCCATGATCACCAACCGGTTGTTGGGATCTACTGTCGTGTACTGTGTGTGAGCACCGCGTTGCAGCAGAAGTTTCACAATGGGAAGGAAACCTTTGCAGCTCGCCCAGACTAATGGTGTCCACTTCTTCTTAGGCTCTGCATAGCAAGTAACATTACCTTCGATATTAACGTTGGCCTTCTTGTTCAAGGCCTTTTCGGCGAGCTAAAGTTCGCCTTTCTTGCAGGCGTTTAGCAACTGCTGATCCCAGTTGATACGGTTCTTGCCGTCACCCTCTTCCTCATCGTCAGGGTCTTGGTCTACTTCGAACTCTTCCACCTTGACCTCTTATTCCTTCGGGAGTTCCATGAGCAGATCCCTATCTTCTAATTAATATTATATTGGCTGTTGATGAGCGTTCATCCAACTTGACTGTTTAGGCCTGGTGGCCAACCTTTCGAAGCTGTTTCGAGCGCTCGACCGTCTCTAATAAAATAAATCGAATATTTATTAATAATATTTCCGTCCACCAATATCCCATGGTCAAGATTGCCAAGAAGTCCGCCCAGGATCCCACTGACCCTTCCCTGCAGATGAAGGTAAGCTTAAACTGATGCAGATCCGCCAGTACATCGTGCTCGGCAGGCGCCACCCCACTGAGAAGGACCCCAACCCCACCGTCCTCGCTCTCCGAGTCTTCGCTCCTAACAAGGTCGTGGCAAAGTCGAAGTTCTGGTATCACATGCGTGCCCAGCAGAAGCTCAAGAGCGCTCAAGGCCAAATCCTGTCTATCCATGAGGTACCAACAGCGCCTATGAAGATCTTCGAGAAGCGACCCAACTTCGTCAAGACCTACGGCGTGGTGCTGAAGTACCAGTCTCGTACCGGTCAGCACAACATGTACAAGGAGTTCAGGGACACCTCCGTCAACGGTGCTATCAGCCAGCTGTACATGGAGATGAGTGGCAACCATCGCGCCAACCACGACACCGTTCACGTCATCCGCACTAACGTCCTCAACAAGAAGGCCGATGTCCGTCGTGGAGATTCGATCGCTTATCGCGACAGCAAGATCCGCTTCCCCGTCGTTAAGACAATCGCAAGGGCAAGCCAGAAGAAGTTTAGGACTGTGTTCAAGGCGAGTCGCCCCAACACCTACAAGTCATGACGGATTATTTAAACTCGACAACCGCCCAACACGGGAATATTAATATAATATTTTAATAAATCCGTAGCTCCTATGGTAAAAATGCTGGCTCATGCAGACCTTCACCAAGTTCGTTGAAGTGGGACGCGTGGCCCGAGTTAACTACGGCCAACAGGAGGGTAGCCTTGCCGTCATCGTCGACGTCGTCAACGAGAACCGAGTCCTCGTTGATGGAGAGGGCATCGCACGACAGGTCATCCCCATTAAGAGGCTGCAACTCACGAAGCTCAAGGTTCCAGTAGGACATGGAGCACGCACTGGCGTTGTCCGCAAGATAATTGCTAAGGAGGGTATCGCTAAGAAGTGGGCTGAGAGCGCCACCGGAAAGGCCATTGCCAACCGTGCCCGCAGGGCCCAGCTCAACGACTTCGAGCGGTTCAAGGCTATGGTGCTGCGCAAGAGGGTACCTGCTTTCACTTAATGTAGCTCGCCAAGCTGTTGAACGTCCGTCCCAGTGCCGGCAAGAAGGCCACTGAAAAGAAAGTTGAGAAGAAGGACAAGAAGGAGAAGAAGTGACCGTCGATATTTAAATCCACACAAGCTATCCCAAAGTTCAGAGGGTTTGATGGTAGAGCCGTTCGATTTCTGGGTCGTGCAGTCCTCGATGTAATACCTGAAGTGCCTCTGCATACTACTCGGCAACTTCTCTTTCCGTGAATTCCAGCAGTTGTGGCTCTAGGCTGGGCTTCCTCCCATCGAGTACTGGGTTCATATGGTAGAACAGTACGAGGATCTTGTTGCGTTCGATGCGCTTGATAGAGTGCAGCCAGCTTAGATTGATCCAATGATCGCCTAGTTTGAGTACGTACCTCAATCCTCCAGTCGTCAGAACCATCTGTGCTTGAAGCATGTGCAACTGCCCCTGCAATACAATTTCACATGGTCTCAGAACGATCTGAATCGCTGCCTTCTCAGTAAGTTGTTGGTTGTCTCGAAAGAGGTTGATTGGAGACTTGCTCGCAGCTCTATACTCGGGACGGCTGACTGTCGTTGAAAGCTGTTTGGTGATATTTTAGAAACGCGGAGGTTGCTGTTGGTAGCCTATTTGTTGTTTTGCTTTCCCGCCGTAACTGTTTCGCCACTTTCCATTGCTATTGTTAGTTGCTCTTTCCGATTCTATCGGCGAGTCGTCTGTGTCCATGCTGCTGCGGTTATCATTATACTCATTTCAAATTGGCATGCTAGTGGATAGGTTCAGGGAAATAGTCAAGCGTGTGAGCGAATTCCGAAGTGAGGCCTTGCTGGGAAGATATGTAAAGGCATTGAAGATGCTTGAGGAGTTGCAGGCAACAATCGGAAAGTTGGAGTCGCAAGCAGATCCTAAACTCTCAGGGCAATTCTAACAACTGAAGGTTGTACTGGAGGAGGAAGGCAAGATTGTGCAGCAGATCTACCGTGACTTTCTTGAGAAGCCAATAATGCCACCAATTCAGAATCAACGGTAAGAGAAGCAAAAGCATGAACCAGCAAAAGAAGATAACATGAGAAAGAGCGAGATCAGTAAATGGAGCCCTGTTGCCTAACAGTCCAACAGCCGCAAAACCACCGCAATCAGCCAATCCTGTGTTTACTAAACCAAGCCCAAGGCTTCAAAGGAGTTCTCTGAGGAAGAACCACGACCATTGGGGAATATCAAGCGAATAACATCGTAGTACGAGTCCCAAAAAGAAGCTGACTTGAGCCCAGAACTGAAGGACATCATTGAAGAAAAATTGGTGTTGCCCTTCACCATGCCAAAATTTTTCAAAAGGATCACAAATAAGGTAGTCTTGCTGTTCGGACCCCTTCGTAGCGGGAAGAGATCAACAGTATTGACGATTTCGAACAAAACCAGCTGTAAACTTCAAGAAATCTTCGCAACAGACCTCAAAGCGGGGGCATTTGATGAGCTCTCGTCGCTGAATGTCGCAGCTAACTGCATTGTTATGGTGCAGAACATCTAAATACTCAACAAAGATCAACAGACAATGCTTGCGAAGATTGCTCAACGCTTCCGATAGAATAAGTACACCAAGAATATCCTGATGCTGACAAGTAGTTCCCCACAAAAAATCAATTCTGATCTGTTCTCGACTGTCTGTCTTCAGCTCCGACTCTCATCGGGCGACTAAATGAAAGATCTTCCTTATATCGAGTTTGAACAGCAAGCGAGTCAACATCGCTCAACCTCCGACTTTTGATTTCTGTGTGTTGCTTCCTTTCCTCATGAATTGCGCTAATATTATGCATAACAACTTCCACTACCTCTTCAAGTACATCATCGTGGGCGATCCAAGTATACAGTATGGCAACGTAGGTGTTGGCAAGAGCTGCCTTCTCCTGCAGTTCACCGAAGGCAAATTCAATGGCAACTATGAAGCCACTCTTGGTGTAGAATTTGGATGTCAAGTCTTCAGCTGCAGTGGCAAGTCCGTGAAGGCCATGGTTTGGGATACGGCTGGGCAGGAGACCTTCAAGTCCATCATCCGATCGTACTACCGTGGGTACAACAGCAATCATGTAGTGCAATCATTGCTTTGCTTGTCTATGACATCACCAACCGTCCCTCCTTCAATAACATTCCGAGGTGGCTTGATGAGGTTCATAGCCATGCGAATGAGCATATTCAAGTGGTTATAGTCGGCAACAAAAGCGACCTTGATGATTCTCGGCAGGTGCAATACAATGAGGCAAGACAATTTGCTGACAAGCATGGCTTTCTATTCTACGAAGTCTCAGCCAAGGACAATAAGTTCGTGTTCGAGGCCTTCTAACGACCAGCTTAGGTGGTAATTCAGAAGCTGGAATCGAAGCAAATAGTGCTCACTCCAGGAATGGTAATGCATTGGACTATCGATAGAATATCGGAATCAAGATAGGCACGCCAGATGGAGACGGACTCGTGGATACAAGCGAGCCCAAGAGCGTAAAGACTATAAAAAAGAAGAAGAAGCCTGAACCGGAGGATGGCGGATGCTCTTGCTGACGTACTGAAAGAGAGTTGGAAACTATTGTGTTGGGCAGTATCAGTAGAGAGAGTAGAGGTGTTCACCATTTGCATCCACAGAGCCAAAAACTCCTGGACTTTATCTCCTGTTGATAGCGCAGGTACTCAATTGCGTTTTTGACAGCTGCAGCAAGTAGCGTGAGAGCGTAGTAGTTGATCTACTCGTTGAGTACAGTCTTGGCTGCTGACGAAGACGTGTAAAGTTGAATCGGAAAGATGTTTTAACGAGGCTGAGCCAGCTCCGATTCCACACGCAGAATTTCCATTTCTATTCGTTCCAAGGATTCTTATTAGGTAAGTCCGTTCGTAAACTATTCTGTATGGGTAAGCGTTATGAGTGGTTTGAGGCCTAAGTGTGATATCGCTGGTTACCTTTGTCGGTGATGTCTTGGAGCAGGTACATTAGGCACCGACCTTCCTCCTTTCCGAGCTTCTAGCCAGCTCTAAGGCACACCACAATGGCTTGCACATTCGCTCGTATTCTCGAACTGAATAGCTGGTAACCGCACAGGGCTAAGGAGGTCTCATCGATGACTCCGAACACGCTCGAAAATTTGCTCAAAGTGTTCATTTCGATTTCTTCACGAAACTCCAGAAGGTTAATTGAGCGATGAGCTTGGTAGAGGTTCGAACGACCGTCGATGATGTACTTCTTGCGAGGATGGAGTTCAGTTTTTGAAATTATTGCAGAATGCCTGGCCAGAGGTTCGACGGACGCTGATTCAAGACGGTTATTAAGTGCACACTGAAGTGTCCTAAGATCGTGAAAGGAGGTACCTGATAAGACTGCTTTTGCCACTAGTCCTCGGGCCAATCACAAGCACATTAATGTCAGTTTGTTACGCTGGTGCTTTTGCTTACTATCGCTCTAACAGTTCGTATCCTGCTATTAGAGTGCGACAACGCTGCGCTTGCTCGTTGAAGAACCCCTCAACGGCACTTCTCCTTGCTGTCTGCATGACTCTGTATTATAATATAGCTGATGCTAACTGGCCATAACTATCCATAAGTATAACGGGTTTAGGTCTCAGAAGGCTTGCAAATATTCGATCGTACTCACATAATCCCACATTTTCTCTTCCCCCAAGGGAACTATCGTAACTCGTGGGATTCGATCATTTATTCAGAACTGATTGGATCGATCAGTATACAAGATCTTTGCCAGTAAGCCTCTCTGTCTCCAATTAAATATGTCGGTTGCATTGACTTCCTTTAATCGGAAATCTTCAGGAATCATACCGTCTCGTGGTACAAGCCAAATAATTGGCTGTCAAAGCCTACCAAGTTCCCTTTCCCATAGCAAATTAGTTAATTGCCACAAGTCAATCGGATGGACGAGAATTCACGACAGAGAAATTAAGACCGGCTTGAAAGTACTATCGCTGACAACTCAGACTAGTTTGATCTCTTCCGCGATGGAGATTACTTCGTGCAGCCGGAGTATACAGTACAGCCAGCCCCATCCTATCAACCTTACCCAGACCAATCATACCTCATGCGCTCTTTCTTCTTCAACTAACACGTCGAGAACAAGGAGCCTATCCCTCAACCGTAGGACTACCAGCCCGAACCATTCTACTCATCCGAGATCCTCGGCGGAGGGTTCAAGGGATACCAGCCGGATTCA
>Ga0075152_10001453_pt1 | contig 17091 bp, 13 predicted proteins | sample JI61114C2DNA_FD_70964 | JGI IMG/M metagenome (GOLD analysis project Ga0075152, IMG submission 70964) | Wastewater effluent complex algal communities from Wisconsin, to seasonally profile nutrient transformation and Carbon sequestration -... | ecosystem: Engineered > WWTP > Effluent > Algae...
ATCCGTCGGCGCGCGCAGAATTGGAGCGCGTACGGGAGGCGGTGTTGTCGCTACGAGATACGCGGCGACGCCAAACTCGACTTCCGGTGCGCGGCATCGTGACCCTCGGCGCCAACAAACTGGCCGACGCCGCGGACTGGCAGGACGACGCGTGGTTTGCGGCGGTACAGGAGTTCGCGGCGGATGGTCGCGGCCGGGCGCAGTGGTATGACCGCACGGCTGACAGCTGGCAGTGCGCACAGACTACGCAGATTCTCTCGCGTGTTGGCGTGCTCGTGCCCAACCGGGAAGTACCTGAGCGGCACGTCCTCGTCGTCGGTGATGTGCGTCGTCATTTCGTGTGGGCGCTGGCTGAAGCGGTGGGCCAGGTGACGGTGTGTGATTTCATCCATCGATACGGCGTCGCTGCGGAGACGATGTGGCTGGAATCGCCGGAACGATTCGCGTTGCGCGACGTGCCGGCCGGTCGCGTGCGGGTGTGCGACGTGCGTGTGCTCGACGACGTGAGTATCACCGCAACGATTGCCGGCAGCCGTGCGAATGCCTCGCTCGCCGATGCGGCCGTGCTGATGCCGTGGACGGATGACCTCTCGCTCGGCGATCAGGGTGCGTTGCTGCGACTCCTGCCACGACAGCTTCGTCCGGGCGGCGTGATTGTTACCACTGTCGCCGTTCGACTCGCCGGTCCGCCAGACGCGCGCGTACTGGAGAGTCCAACGCGTCTCGCAGGCTGGCTTGGCACACTGGGACTCGAGCCTGTCGGCGACATCGACACGTCGATGAGTGATGAGGGTCTGCTGGCCGCGACGGATCGCGATCTGTCCGACCGCCGGACACCAGACTTGCTCACCGCCGACGGCGCGCGCCTCTCGGGCCGTCTCTGTTTTGCCTGCCGAGCCAAAACGTCCGCATGAGTGACGAGTCCACACATGAAGCGGGGCGTGCGTCGATGCTGACGCTGGCGCAACTCGATGCCATTGCGGTCGCGATCGGCACGGACGTATTGAAACCGTACATTCCGCCGGCCCGTCCGTTGCTTGTCGGCGGCCACGCAACACTCGGCATTCGGGATGACTACCGTGTGCGGACGCTCGAAGGCATCGCCCCCGGCGATGTTCGTCCGGATGCCGCACCTGCGGCGTTGCTGCAGATGGCGTCGCGCATCGCCGAGGGGATTTCCGGGTCTCTTCGGGTCGTTGACACTCGTGCGATCGCTGAACCGGACCCATCAGCTGGAGAGATGTCGGTCGTTCTGTTCGCCGATCTATTGCAGCGCCTGCCCGATCCGGCACGGGCATTCGACGCGCTCCGGCACTCCTGGCAAACGGCAGCCGTGCTGATCGTGTCCACGCCGCTTCGCGCGTTGACGACCGGCCCCGACGATCTCGGACCGCCGGAAAACCCGGCCTTCTCACGCCAGTGGACTTATCCGGAGTTGCAAGCGGGACTGGACGCGTGGGGATTTGAGCCGTTGTTTGGTGGAGTACTGCATGCACATCTCGGCATTGGAGTCGTTATTGCCAGCGCACGCACTCCAACGGCCGGCAGGTGGCGTGCTCCGTAGGTGCACCACGATGCCGTGGTGACGACAGCCTCGCGCCGAGGTCGCAGCGTACGCGCGTGAGCGGTACGTCCGGTGTCGCGTCATTCACGTCTGTCCGGAGAAACGAGGCTCATGTCAGATCCCGCCACTCAACGTCAGCGCCCGCGTGAAGGGCGTCTGCGTTTCCTGCCACTGGTCATTCTGGGTGCGGTTGGCGCCGTGAGTTTCGGCACCCTGCGCACCGACGCGACTCTGAGCGCGCAGGACGCCGATCCCACCTTCACGAAGGATGTCGCGCCGATTCTCTACCAGAACTGCGCGACGTGCCACCGGCCGGGCGGACTTGGACCGTTTTCACTGCTCGACTACGACAGCGCAAAAGCCAACGTCGGTGACATCAAAGACGCGGTGAAAGACGGCTTCATGCCGCCCTGGCACGCCGTTGGGCCGCACGGTGTGTTCCGAAACGACCGACGACTCTCCGACATCGACAAGCAGACGATCCTGCGATGGATCGATGGTGGCGCCAAGCGCGGCGACGAAAAGGCGCTGCCGCCCAAGCCGGTGTTTGCGGCGGGCTGGGAGATCGGAAAGCCGGATGCGATCGTCTCCATGCCCGTGGATTTCACTGTGCCCGCGTCGGGAACGGTTGAATACCAGTACTTCGAGATCCCCACCAACTTCACCGAAGACAAGTGGATCTCGGCCATCGAGTTCATGCCGGGCGCACGCGAAGTGGTGCACCATGTGCTGGTGTATGCGCGCCCGCCGGCCGCACCGCCGGCCGCGGCTCCCACGTCGGCGCCTGCGGCGACACCCGGCGCACCGCCCGCTGCGGCCGCCCGTCCGTTGTTCGTGCAGAAGCCGGAGTATGAAACACCGCCCGACCCACCGCGCATGGATACGCGATATGGGCCGCCGCGCAGACTGGGCACGCTGATTGGTGGGACGGCGCCAGGCACCAATGTGATGACGTTTCCGAAAGGCACCGCGCTCCGGATTCGTGCCGGCACGGTGCTGACATTCCAGATGCACTACACTGCGCACGGACACGAGTTGAAAGACCGCACCAGCGTCGGCTTTCGCTTCGCCCCCGAGGCACCCGACGAAGAGATGCGCATGAGTGCGTTCATCAACGGGTCGTTCACGCTGCCCGCTGGTGCGAAGGACGTTGCCGTGGCCACCGAGCTCGAGCCGACGGAACCGGTGCTGATCTGGGGCCTGTTGCCGCACACGCATCTGCGCGGCACTCGCTGGAAGTACACACTCGAGAAGCCGGATGGGTCGTCGCAGGTGGTGCTCGACGTGCCGCAGTACGACTTCAACTGGCAGACGTACTACTTCTTCAAGACACCGCTCGAGATTCCTGCGGGCGGCAAACTCAAGTCGGTCGCGTGGTACGACAACTCGGCCTCCAACAAACACAACCCGGACGCCACCAAGGACGTGAAGTGGGGCGACCAGACGTGGGAAGAGATGCAGTACACGGGCTATCTCTACACGGTCCCGAGTCGGCGACTCAAGCCAGCGCCCAAGTAAGGCGACCGGCAGCGCGTTCACACGACGGCGGGATGACATGCTCATCTCGCCGTTGTGCTTTTCAGCGATAGCTACAGCGGCTGTACTGTCACGGGCGTTCCACTGAAGGCGGCGTTGCCGCACAGCGCATCCACGCGCTGCTCGTCGGTGAGATCGTTGATACTCACGCCACCATGCGTGCGCGCCACGCGCAGATGCACATCGTCGCGATCATGCCCCCAGCCGTGCGGCAGACTGACCACGCCCGGCATGATGTCATCGGTCACCGCCAGTTCCACGTCGATCTCGCCGACGCGTGAGGTCACGCGCACACGATCGCCATCGTGCACACCGCGCTGTGCGGCGTCACTGGAATGCATGAACAGCGTGCAGCGATTGCGTCCGCGGACCAGCCGCTCGCTGTTGTGCATCCACGAGTTGTTGGATCGCAACGCGCGGCGGCCGATCAGCGAAAGCTCTTGTGTATCGCTTGGTGCGTCACCCGGCGCAGTAGACGCCGCCGACGCTTCCAGACGCGCCAGGTCGGCCACCAGCGGCGCGGGCGAAAGCGCTATCCGATGGTCGGGTGTGCGCAGCCGTTCGGGCAGGCATGGCGCGAGTGCGCCGAGGTCGATGCCATGAGGTGCCGCATCGAGCGCGGCGAGTGAAAGACCCGACGGCGTGCTGTCGCGTGCGCCACCGTACGGCCCACTGCGGAGGCCGAGGTCGAGCAGTCCGCGTGGTCCGAGTCCCGCGCGCTTCGCATCGCCGGCGCGCAGCTTGGCGACCTCCTCGGGCGCACCGCGTCGCAGTCGCGTCGTCATTGCCGACAGAATCTCCCAGTCCTGCATGGCGTCTGCAGATGGCGTGAACACGGCGCGTGAGAACTTGGCGGTGTTGCGAATGGCGAGGGTGTGAAAGACGGTGTCGTAGTGATCGCGCTCGAGTGCAAACGCCGGCGGCAGAATCACATGCGCATGGCGCGTCGTTTCGTTGATGAAGAAATCGAACGACACCATGAACTCGAGGTCGCCGAGCGCGCGATCCAGTCGTCCGCCATTGGGTGTGGAGAGCACGGGATTCCCGCGTGCGTCACCATCGCGCGAATCTGTCCGTCGCCAGGCGTCTCGATCTCGTCCGCCAGTGTGGCCACCGGCAATTCGCCGCCGAACTCGGGCAGGCCGCGCACGCGCGACGACCAGCGTCCGAACTTCCCGCCCGCATAGAGACCGGCGCCAGCCACGAGATCGACGGCCGGCTTGGTGAACATCGCGCCGCCCACCGCGTCCAGTCGTCCCGTCACCACATTCAGTACCGTGATCAACCAGCAGGACAGCGCACCAAACTCCTGCATCGATACGCCAACACGTCCGTACGCGACAGCGCTGGAGGCCGCCGCGAAGTCGCGCGCAATGGTTCTGATGGTGTCCGCAGCCACACCGGTGTGCGGCGCCACCCGCTCGGGCGACCACGATGCCACCATCGCGCGCACGTCATCAAGCCCGTCGGTGAAGTCGCCGAGCGCGCCAAGCCGCTCCAGTCGTTCCGCGAAAATCACGTGCAGCAGTGCCAACAGCACCAGCGCGTCGGTTCCGGGCTTCACAAAATGGTGCGCACTGGCCATCGCCGCGGTTTCGGTGCGACGCGGGTCGATCACGACCACCTCGCCGTCGCGTGCACGAATCGCCTTGAGCCGTTTGACGACGTCGGGCGCCGGGTTGGACACTGTGTCATCGCTTGCCATCGGCCGTACATTTGTTCCCCACGTCGGCGACATTGTCCCGAAGGCTCTCGCGCAACAGATCGCAGAATCTGTTGCACGGCTCGTCGGTTGTTGAATGGTGTGACGTCCTCCCCACGAAAGTTTGGCAGGTCGTCACAAGAGTGATCTGAACGTCGGTTCGCAGTCCGCGGCCCCAGACGAGGCAAGGAGACGGACCGTGACGTTCCGAGCTGGCCGAGTTGTTCGTGACCACGTTCGGCGCGAGCATTCAGCACGTGTGTCGGCTCGCACAGTTTAGCCGGACGGTCGGTATCGGCCCAGCACCGCGAAAGGCCGAACGGTCTTGCGCATGCCGATCCGCGACGCGCCTGTCGCTCGAGCATCTCTCCGACTCTCTGCAGTGATTATCGCAGCAGTAGGGAAGATATTCGTTTTCTAACTGTTACTTGACACAAATAGAAGTATTTACATAACCTTCGATGCGCGCCTGCGCATCGAAGGTGCAATGTTTCGCCGGGAGATTCCTCGGCAAATTGTCGTCTACTGGAGAATAGGATAAACATGACACGTTCCTCCGTTTCCGCTCTGTCGGTCGCGATCCTTCTGCTCGCCGGGGCCTGCACTGATCAGGTCCTGCTGCAAGCGCCCAGAGTGCCACCGGCATCATCGAGTGCGAATCTCGAACGCAACTTGTCTGAAGCCGAGCCTCGACCCCGATTTCATGTTGAGGTACGAATCCTCGATGCGCTCGTTCCACGAAAACCGATTCGATTCCGAATCACAGCACGGGCTTTCACTGACGTGAAGGACGCCGAATCGCGGGTCGCCTTTCCAGAGCTCGACTTGGAAGACGCAGCGACGGGATTCCGGCGCGCGGCCTCGAGCGAGCGTGGACATGCTCTCAAGAGTTCAGCGCATACATCGATGCGAGCCGGCGAGATCAGAATCCGAGATACGCTGATCGAGTTTCCGGAGGCCGGCTACTATCGAATCGTAGCGAGCGAGATTGCCAAAGCTGCGAACTCGTCGATCTCTGAAGGCGAGATCTGGCAGGATGTGAATCACACCCAACAATGGTTCTTTGTCGATTCCTCCGGCGGAAGGGTCACCGGTGAGTATCAACCGAACCTTATAAGCGCGGAGTATCGGCAGGCGCCGGGCGCGTACCGCCGGCGCGAGCAAGCAGTCGGCAGTCGACGGCAGTTGAATCAATCGTCAAACACCGTAGACAAACCGTTCCTCTCGTCGCTCTCTTCGCCACCAGACGGCACTAACCGACGGCTCGTCTATTACAACCCGGATGAGGCCGCATGGAATGGCGCACCTTGGGTGACGGTGTCCTGGCTCTTTTATGACTACCAGTACGGCGGTCCGACGAACGGAAGCTCCACGACGACGGACAGCGATGGATATTTCTTTGGTGCATGCCCGTCCTCATGGGAGTATGCGGTCGGCGAGTATCAGCTTTATAATGGCCGAGTGCGCATGGGTAACGGCGGGCAGATTCTCGATCAATACTACGAGGGCGGTGGCGTCGATTGCTCAGGGTACTACGAGATCCTAGTGCCAAGCGATCCGGCGCATGCATACAAGCGAATGACGGAAATCGCAAACGCATCCGCATCAATCCTCGGCTACTCGCGCGGCCAGGTTGAAGTTGAGATTCGACCAGTGTCGGTAAGCCGCTACGAAGACTGGACGGACAAGGTCATTCTCACGCGACCGACTTGGTCGAGCGGCAGCACTATCGGCAATGATGGTATTTGGGGGTGTTACGGTGCATTTTCGATGGGCCATGAATACGGACACGCTGTGCACGAGAAGGGACTCGGTGGACTTCCAAATTCTCGCGCGTGTCCTAGCCCACATTATCTCTGGACTTCAGATCTGAATTATGGCTGCGCCTACTCGGAAGGCTTTGCGCATTTTCATGCAATGCTAACTGTCGGCGCAGCATTCAACCCGTGGTACTCCGAGATGATTGCGAATGCCTACTATCAGGCGGGGACAGACGGCGGCGTTTGGGAGTCCTCTGTCGCCTCGACTCTTTGGCATCTTACGCATGACGCGTCAATGAATGGCGCGATCAGCCCGAACTATCTTGCATCGTTAATGCGAGACGGGTGTAAGGTAAGCAACCCCGATTGGGGGGGCCTATACAAGAGACCGCAAGGCATAGACAATCTGATATACTGCGTCGAGCGCCTATCACCTCTCGACGCTGTCCTTCAAAGCAAGTATTTCGGAAGTCGAAACGCCAGCTCGGGCATTACTTGGTCTGTTGCCGCCCCCGCGAATAGTCCATCGTTGACCGCCATTCGCGCCGTGTGGGGAATGGGTCTTCGCGGGACAACCAACATCACGGTCCCTTAGGATGGTCTCGCTAGGAGGAAACAGCCATATGAACCTCGCTCCAAGGTGGAAGTTCAAGTTTGCACGAGCGTTAGCCGTGTTCGCTGGGGCCGTTGCCTGCCACACGCCGGTAGTCGAGCTAGAACCACCGGTGACTGGGCTGGCAGTTGGACTGGCAACGGAAGGTGGCGCGCCGGCCGCCGGCCGGAAGATTAGCGCGACCGTCTACATCCCCGACTGCTCCGGTGGATACGCGGGGGGCGGCACCGCGTTCGTTGCGACGACCGGTCGGTACTTCATTAACGCCGTCGCCTCCGCGTCCGCAGGGCCTCACTGCGTCAGAATCTCGTTTCCGTCCACGGATGGTCGTGATTCGCTTGTTGTTACTCGCACGCTCGATTTTCGGACGCATCCTCCCTACGACTCCGTGGTCGTCGATTTTGTGCGCTAGCTAGCGCGGGCGGTGTTGAACTGGGTCTTGGCGTTCAATGGTGAAAGGGCGCGGCGCTCCGACGGAACTGCACCGGCGACCTGACCGAAGTGGTCGGTCGCCGAGAGGCCGAGTACTGTTCGCGCGGACACCTTGACGCTAGCCAGGACGACCGAGGGGCGGTGCCGAATGGCATCGCCCCTCGGTGTTTCGCTGACAGCGCATCCCCGCCATCGCAAGCAGAGCGTTCGAGACTGTCGACAAATCGCGAGAGCCTACACCATCGTCGTATGCCTCTCCCTTCGCGACCACAGCACAATCATCACGTTACGCGGTATTACGAGCGACTTTGCGACGAACTACGAGAGAGTGCACGGTCGAACGACGAGCGACTATCCAAACCGACACATCAGGCGCCGTCATGAGACTGCCATTCGATACGGCGGGATTCGCACCGAACATCAACAGATACTGCGTGTGATCGATGTCGGGGATCGGAATGAGCAACGGATGCCCGAACATCGTGACCGCCGCCATGTGGTGCGGCAGTTGATCCACCGACGTCGCCGAAAAACGATTGCGGGTGCCAAGCGACCGGACGAATTCCGGAAAGAACATCGACGCGCCCAGCGAATGCACCGTGGGGTTCCCGGCATACACCCCCACGGCATTCATGCCATGGCGTTCCTGAATCGACGTCAGTTTGGAGGCAACGAGATCAAACGCCGCATCCCACTCGACCTCGCGCCACGATGCGCCATCGCGCACGACCGGCCGCCGCAATCGGTCGGGATCGGCATGCAGATCGCCGAGTGCCACCGCTTTCGGGCAGATATGGCCACGGGAAAAACTGTCGGCGTCATCGCCGCGAATGCCGAGCACGCGTTCGCCGTCTGTCTCGACGATGATCCCGCACATCGCCTCGCAGAGTGAACAGGTGGACGGAATTCGCTGCGTGGTCATGCGTTCGGACCGTCGGCTTCGGAGTCGTTGGCGGCGGCCTTCGCGCGCCATCCTGCCAGCTGATTGCCCACGGGCAGCTCGCGCACGCGAATGCCGGTGGCCGCAAAGATCGCGTTGGCAATCGCGGCGCCTGCCGGCGGCACCCCCGGCTCACCAATACCGCCGGGCAGCCCTTCGCTCTCCACCAGGTGAACATCCACCACATGTGGCGCCGCACGCAGCCTTGTGACGGCATAGTCGCGATAGTTGCTCTGCACCACACGACCACGCGCAAAGGTGATTTCGCTGTACAGCGTGTTGCTCATCGCCATCACCAGCGCGCCTTCCATCTGCGCGCGCGCGCGGTCGGGGTTGGCGACAAACCCGGCGTCCACTGCCACGGTCGCACGCGGCACCAGCACGGTGCCATCGTCGCGCACTTCCACTTCCACCACCATCGCCACGTACGACAGAAAACTCCGGTGCATCGCGATGCCGCGGCCACGCCCCTTGGGCAACGGCGTGCCCCACCCGGCTTTGTCCGCCGCGAGCTGCACCACCCGCTTGGCACGCGCGGTATCGAGCGGATGATCGGTCCACGTCGCGCCGTAGTTGCTGGCGGGCGCCACCAGACCGTCTTTCGACAGATCGACCGAGCGATCAGGTCCGATCAGCTGCTGCAGAAACTGCACCGGATCGGTCTTGGTGGCGCGTGCCAGTTCGTCCACAAACGAACCGATGGCAAAGCCGTGATGAATCGCGTTGACCGATCGATACCATCCGATGCGCGCGTGCGCGGCGGCCGGACAGATCTCGACGCTCATGTTCGGGATCGCGTACGGAATGTCGCTCGCACCGTTGGTGAGTTCGTCGGCATCGGCGCCGGCCACCTTGGGGGCAAAGGTCGCGGCAATGGCGGGGTACGCCGACCGATGACGCCAGGCGGTCACCTTGCCGCTGGCGTCCACACCCGCTTCCAGTCGATGCGCCGCGACGCTGTGGTAGTAGCTCGAACGCATATCATCTTCGCGCGTCCACTGCACACGCACCGGTGCGCCCACCTCGCGCGCGAGATAGGCACTCTCGCAGAGGAAATCGGGTTTGGACTTCCGACCGAATGCACCGCCCAGCAGCGTCACATGCACCGTGATCTTTTCGATATCCATCTTGAGGTACTCGGCCAGCGTACCGCGCGCGTCCTGCGGTGACTGCGTGGGCGCCCACACCTCGACGGTACCGTTCTGCACGCGTGCGATGGAGACCACCGGTTCCATCTGCGCGTGCGACAGATGTGGCACGTAGTACTCGCTGGAGATCCGGCGCGACGCGCGTGCCAGTGCGGTCTCGGCGTTGCCCACCGTGCGACCCGCCTTGCCAGGTAAGCGGACACTCGCCTGCAGCGACTTCTTGTAGGCGACTGAATCGTACGTCGCATTCGGACCGTCGGCCCACGTGATCTTGAGCGCATCGCGACCCTTGATCGCCGCCCACGTGTTCTTCGCCACCACGGCCACGCCACCCAATGGTTTGAAGCCCGCCGGGATTGATGGTTCGGGAATGCGAATCACACGTTCCACACCGGGCACCTTGAGTGCCGCGCTGTCGTCCACCGACACCACCGTGCCACCCCACACAGGCGGGCGCACAATCACCGCCGTTTTCATCCCCGGCAGGATCACATCTGCGCCGTATTGCGCCGTGCCCGTGGTCATCGGCACGAGATCCACCGACGGCATCTTCTTGCCCTGCCAGCGCCGCTCGGCGATCGACTTGATGCGCACGCGATCCTTGCCCGGCATCGGCAGTGTGCGCGCCGTCGATACGAGTGCAGCGAATCCCATGGACCGACCGCTGCCCGCATGCACCACCGTGTGCTGCTGCGCCTTCACCTCGGCGCTGTTCACATTCCACTGCTTTGCCGCCGCGTCTTCCAGCAGCGCGCGCATGGTAGCGCCGGCTTCGCGATATCGCGGCAGAAAGTCGCGAATACTCGTGGACCCATCGGTGTTTTGCGACCCGTACTTCTTGTCGTTGCCATCGGCCTGTTCCACACGACACTTCGCCCAGTCCGCTTCCATTTCGTCGGCGATGATCATGGGCATGGTGGTGCGAATCCCCTGCCCCATCTCCGACCGATGGCAGATGATCGACACCATCCCATCGTCGTGCAACGTGACATACGCAACAGGCGACCACGGTTCGGCGAATGACGCGGTGAGGCGCTCGGCATCGCTCAACCGACGAATACCATCCGGACCGGCCGCGAGCACGACACCGCCCATGCCCAGGAGCTGCACGAACCGGCGACGCTCCGGATCAACCGACGACTGGTCGGACGAGGGCGTCGGGTTGTTGGAGGGCGATGTCATTTCGCACCTCCCGCCGCCTGCTTGATCGCTTCGCGAATGCGCGGATACGTCCCGCAGCGGCAGATATGACCGGTCATCGCCGCGTCGATGTCGGCGTCGGTAGGATTCGGCTTGTTCTTGAGCAGCGCCACCGCTTCCATGATCTGGCCGGACTGACAGAAGCCACACTGCGGCACATCCAATACCCGCCAGGCCACTTGTGTCGCATGTTCGCCGGTCGGGTGGAGCCCCTCGATCGTGATGACCGCTTTCCCCTCGAGCGTCGACATGCGCCGCTGACAGGCGCGCGCCGGTATGCCATCCACATGCACCGTACAGGCGCCGCACGAGGACACGCCACATCCGTACTTGGTACCGGTCAGCGCGAGTTCATCGCGCAGGTACCAGAGCAGCGGCATGGTCACGTCGCCATCAAAGGTGCGGCGCTGACCATTCACGGTGAGTGTTATCATCGGCTGACCACCTGGCGGTCGTTCTCGGAAAAGGGCGTGCGAGGCACGCGCGATGCTCTCCGAGAAAGTACCATCCGCCGCGACGATTCGCCGCACGTCAGACCACCTCGTGGTATGCTCCGCCGCGTTTCGGGCGGCCGCAGGGCTCAGCGCCGAACCTCGATCTTGTTGCCCATAATCCTGACCGCGACGGGCTTTCCATCGAGCGTTGCCGGGCTGTACCGCATGTTTTCGAACATGTCGCGCAACTGACGATCAACCTCGGCGATTCCTGTGCCGGCGCCAATACTCAGCCCGGACACCACCCCCGATGCATCCACGTCGAAGCGCGCTTGAATGTTGCGTGGCTGCGGCGTGACGGTCCGTCCGCTCGAACTTTTCGACACCACACGGCCAGTGCCAGCAACCGGGCGCCCGGCACCCGGACCGCTGACCGAGACTGGCGGACAGAACTCAGACGGCTCGAGCGTCACCTGCAGACCGGCCGAGTTGCGAATGTGCAATCGGAACGCTGGGGGCGTGTCTTTGACATCGGCACGCAAGACGGCAATCACCTCGCTGACCAGCATCTGGTGCCCCGGTGTCACCATGGGGACGTCGAGCACATCGGCGGTCGGTGGTGGGCCGGAACTCACACTCACGATGGCTTCGGCGCCGACGAGTGTGTCCACGGCTTTGAGTCGCATCATGAGCGCGGACGAATCAAAGAGCGCGTCAACCGCGCGCACGCCTTTCGGCAGGGTCAGCGGTGCGCACTTCTGTGCCGTACTGCGGAACAGCACAGGGGTGTCGGGTGCCGACGCCACAGCGGGACGCGCATGCAGATGCGCCGCGGTGACTGCACACAGCACGGCAACGGACAACACGATTCGCGACATTTGCATCGGGAGCATCCTCGCGGAGAAGGCATTGACATCACTAGCGTGAAAAGACCGACCCGTGCGGTACCGCCGTCCCGGTGAATCCATGCGGCCACGTCTTGGCGGACAACCTGACGCCGGCGCGCGCTGCACCTGCATCGCGGAATCGCTCGTCGAGCGTCAACGCGCCCCTCTTGGGATCAAACGAAATCATGAACAGCCGATTGCCGCTGCCGCCGCCGGCCGAGTTGAGCACCACCCGCGTGCCCGAGGCATCGATCGACACCCAGTGCGGTTGCTCGTCGTCCCCCACGGATACCGACGACACTTCACGTGGGTGCTCCGGATCAGAGATATCCATGGCCACCAGCGCATGCATCGATGGGACGGTCTGCAGCCAGTAGTGTCCCACCAGCAGCGGCACGCCGCAGTCCTTGCCCGGGAATCCATGCACAAATGAAGCAGTGGGTGTGTCCTGCTCGACGCCGCGTACCAGGTATAAACCGCAATTGAACGTGTGGATGTAGACGTTCTTTCCGTCTGGCAGCAGGAACGGTTCACCTGAGAACTTCTGTTCATCGCCGCGCGGTCCGGGCGGCAGCGCAATCGATTTGCGCAGCGTGAGATCCGACAGGCGCCAGAACTGCACCCACTCCGCGGTCGCCGCTGTGTCGGCGGGATTCATGTTCGTGGTGGTGGACACCGCGCGATCGATGGACGCGAGCGGCAACACGCTGTACGGATAGATGCGACGGTCGGCGATGGTCGTGTCACGCGCTTTTCCCACACGCACGAGTGTGCCACGCTCGTCCATTTCTACCAGCGCACCGGTCCGCGACTCGCGCGTCATGTTCATGCCCGTGTGTTCGGGGCCAGACGAAGCCGCAGCCGGCGTGGACGAATCCGCCGCATACTGAAAGGTGGCCAGCACATTGCCGTTCGCGAGGCGCACGTAGGTGTGCGGATGTGAAAACCCACCCACATCACCGAACTCGGTGAGAATCTTGGGTGCGCGTGGGCTGGTCAGATCAAACAGCCACGTCTTGCCGGCGTGAAATCCATTGGCCAAGAGGTGTCCGCTGGCCGGCATCACCGCTTCGGTGTGATGCGGATGGGCTCCCACTGTACCGGTAGGCAGCGACGCCACCACCTCACCGTAGTGCGACGAGGACGGGTTCGCATCGATGACGGCCAGGAAATCACTCGCCACCCCGGCTGAGTCGCCGGCCCAGACATACACCAACGCATCGGATGCGGTGGACGTCGCGGCAGATTGTTCGCGGCAGGCAACACTGAGCAGCGCAAAACCGATCGACACAAGACGACGCACGGATACTCCGGAGCTGGCGCACGCAACGCTCGCGTGGGTGGATGGGGTGGGCCCGCCAACGCTAGCGCCAAATCACCGGCGTGAACAGTACTTTTTCTATCTCCGCGGTTATCCCCGCTGCAGCGCCTGTTCCAGGGACTGTTCCATCGCGGTCACCACGCGCGCGGCGGCGCCGGGTTCGCCATAGGCGTCGCGAACTCCCTCGCGCGGCACCGCACGCGCCACGGCCTCCACGATTCGTGCATGGTCAGTATCCGCCAACACATTCCAGCCGCTGGTGACTGTCTCAGTCCATTCGGTTTCATTGCGCAAGGTCACACACGGCACGCCAAGCCAATAGGCTTCCTTCTGCAAGCCGCCGGAGTCGGTGAGTATCACACGCGCAGCGCTCACGGCAGCGATCATATCGAGGTACCCGAGCGGCAATGCCACGCGCACGTTGCCCGGCAATTCGATGCCGTGCGTCTCGAGCGCGTGGCGTGTGCGTGGATGCATCGGCCAGAGCACCGTGTCGGGGAGCGCACCCAATGCACCCACCACGCGGGTCAGTCGCCCCGCGTCGTCGGTATTGGCGGCACGATGCAGGGTGGCGAGCACGTACTGACCCGGCTCGACACCAAGGGCACTGACACGGTGCACCTGACCGGCATCCTGTGATACCGCCGTGCGCGCTGCTGCGTCGCGCAACGCATCGAGCATCACATCGCCCACCACCACCACACCGCGCGTGATCCCTTCCGCCGCCAGATGTCGCCGTGCAACATCGCTGGGACAACACAACACGGTGCTCACGCGGTCGGTGAGGACGCGGTTGATCTCCTCCGGCATGCCCGGCACAAAGCTTCGCAGTCCGGCCTCGACATGCACCAGCGGAATGCCCAGCTTGGCCGCTGCCAGCGCCCCAGCAAGGGTCGAGTTGGTATCGCCGTACACCATCACCGCATCGGGCCGGTGCGCCAGCAAGTCGGCCTCGATCGCCTCGAGCATCCGCCCGGTCTGTGCACCGTGCGACGCCGAACCGACATGCAGCGTGACATCCGGCGCCGGAATGGCCAGCTCATCAAAGAACACATCGGACATCAGCGCATCGTAGTGCTGACCGGTGTGCACGAGCCGTTCCACATGCCGCTGTCGCAGCACACGCGACACCGGTGCCGCCTTGATGAACTGCGGGCGTGCGCCGAGGACGGTGGTGATCTTCACGCGAATCGCTCGCAGTGCGCGGCTCGAGCGGCCAAACGCGACACCCGACACGACTCGAGAAACGCGAGCAGCGCCGGCATTTTGGCCGTCCATGAAAGATGCGATTCTGCCCAGCGGCGGATCTGCTGCCGACGGGCGACCTGCGTCCACCCGAGTGCCAGCGCGCGCAGTACGCGCGGCGATACAGGCGAATCGTCGGCAGACACCTGTCGGACCCATGGCAACGTGCGCACCAAGTCGGCATCCCCGCCCGCCAGCACCATCGGTATGCCACGAAAGGCGTATTCACGATGTTTGAGCGCAGCCAGCTCCTTGAGACCTACACGATGCGGCGCGAGTGACCCGATCGCGACATGCGCGCGTGCATACCACGGGCCAAGATCGCTCACCGGGACCACGCCATGCGCATGCACACGGGACGCCAATCCGGCCTCCTGCGCGAGGGACAGCAGGTCCGGCACGGTGGGTCCATCGCCGACCAGATGCAGGTGCACGTCCGTCACGTCCGACTCCATGGCCATCCCCACAATCAGTCGATCGACGCCGTGCCACGGATGAAATGACGCGACACACAGCAGGTCCACCTGATCGGTAGCCAGCGCGGGCGATGTGAAGGGAATGGTATCCGGATCGGCGCCATTTGGCATCACGTGACCGGGGATATCCCAACCCGCTCGCGCGGTTTCATACGACAGAATCTCTCCGGTGACCGCGACAAGTCCTGCAATATCGGGCAGCACGCGCGCCGCCCACACGGCTTCGCGCGCGGCAAGGTTCGCTGGCACTTCATTCGCAAAGATCGTCTGGAGCTCGAGCACCACGGGCGGTGCCGCGCGCACAAAACGATGCACGACCTCATCGTACATGGGGTAGCGCAGATACACCACGTCGGGTGACGTCGCATCGATGATGCGCGAAATCTCGGCAAACGCGATCTCGCGTCCTGCCGTGTCAAAACCGCCGCCGGGAATGTCGATGAACCGATACGGCGCGCTCACGTCGCCAGGTGATATGGGCGGCGGCCCGACACGCGAATCCGCAACGATCACCGTGTCGACGTGCGCTCCCGCACGCCGTAGCGCGACCGCCTGTTCAGCGAGTTTGCGATAGACGCCCCGCTGTTCCGTTCCCGCGAAGGCGAGGTGCAGCAGTTTCACGACATCGCTCGGCTACACGATCTCGTCGAGCGCACGCAGCATCGTGTCGGCCGCGTTCTCCCAACTGTATCGCTGGGCCGTGCGGATGCCGGCATCGTTGCGCGGCAGCGTTCCCGCTTGCTTCCGGACATGCACATCGCGCAGGTGGTGTACCAGTTGCTCGTGCTGCGAAGCGCCCCACGCCGCCCAGCGACCCGGCAGTGCGACGCCGTCGGACACCGCATCCTCGAAGGCATCGATCCGCACCAGACGCGCGTTGTCGAGCGTCAGGAACTCGTTGTGCGCCGTCACCGCCGTGGCAATGATTGGCTTGCCCATCGACAGCATTTCGAGTGCTTCAAGATTCCATCCTTCCGCACGGGCCGCGAACACGCCACAATCCGCGCCGGACATGAGCGTCGCAACGTCGGACAACGACGGCAGCTCGTGCGTGAGGATCGTGATGCGGGCGGCCATCGGTGATTCGCGAAACGGCTTGAGCATCGCCTCCATTTCGGCCGGGCGCTTGAAAGGATTCCCGCACGAGAGCACCAACCGGACATGATCACGAGGTGTGAACGCCGATTCGAACGCGGTCAGGAGATCGCGCTGTCCCTTTCGTGTCTCGAGCTTGCCCACCTGCATGAATACGGTTTCCGCCCAGGTCGTGGAGGGCGTCACGTTCTCATGGAACACAGTACGATCCACACCATGCGGCACGACGTGAATCGGACGATCGTTGAGCCCATTGTCGAGACAGACCTGACGCGCCCACTCGGAGCAGACCAGCAGCGCATCCTGCTGCTGAAGCTGGTGCAGCTCGCTTTCAGTGAATCGGTCCAGTTCGAAAACCGTATAGCCGATATGTTTGCCACGACCGGCGTGCAGGGCGAGATCGAATTGCTGCGCAAGACGGACGCTGGGCACATCGGGACGGTACGCACCTTGTAACCGCAGCGACTGATCGAGCGCACTATTGCGTACGATCGTGCGATCGACCGGACCGAGCGGAAAGAACGCGACCGGCACCTGTCGTGCCTGCAGCGCTCGCAGGAGATGTGCGCCGACCACGCCGTAGCCCGTTCGCGAATGCGGCGCGATGAACGACAGTCCGTCGCGCGTGGGCAGCCAGCGCGGATCATCCAGCACGGCGGCGGGCTGAAACACGCTGCCGAGCGCTTCCGCGATCACCGCGACATCGGCGGCCTCGGCGGCCTCGGCGGCCTCGGCGGC
>Ga0075152_10001455_pt1 | contig 17087 bp, 15 predicted proteins | sample JI61114C2DNA_FD_70964 | JGI IMG/M metagenome (GOLD analysis project Ga0075152, IMG submission 70964) | Wastewater effluent complex algal communities from Wisconsin, to seasonally profile nutrient transformation and Carbon sequestration -... | ecosystem: Engineered > WWTP > Effluent > Algae...
CCAGGCCAGCCGCGCGCCGCCCGGGCTCCGTCCCGCTCGACCTGTCCTCCAGGCCAGCCGCGCGCCGCCCGGGCTCCGTCCCGCTCGACCTGTCCTCCCGGCCAGCCGCGCGCCGCCCGGGCTCCGTCCCGCTCGACCTGTCCTCCCGGCCAGCCGCGCGCCGCCCGGGCTCCGTTCCGCTCGACCTGTCCTCCCGGCCAGCCTGGCGAGCCGCGGGCCGCGGGTCGGGCTCCCGCACCGCTCGTCGCATGCCGCCGCGGGGCGGACTCAGGCGCTGGGTCGTCTCCGGACGCGGCGGCGCCTCGGGGTCGCGGCCTTCGAGGTGAGCGACCTGCTCGATGTCGGCGAGCTCCGGGGCCCCGAGCTCGCCGTCGACATCGGGCACGCGCTCGAGGCCGAGCAGCTCGAGGTCGAGGCCATCGCCATCGACGGGCTCCTGCGCTTGCAGGCGGGCCGCGAGGACCTCGAGGCTGTGCTGGAGCGGGCTTCGCACCGGCCCGACGCCGGGCGGATCCATCGTGAGGCTGCGCACCGGATTCGCGGACGCGTCCGTGAGGCCGTCCACACCGGCCTCACCGGGGGCCCCGGGCCCGGCGAGCTCGGCGAGCACGCTGGCCAGCTCGGCGTCGGACGCCGACGCCTCGAGGAAGTGATCCGCGCCCAGCTCGAGCACATCGGCGAGGTCTCGCAGCTCCCCGCCGAGGCTGCCGTAGAGGATGACCGGAACATCGTCTCTGCCGCGGCGGGCCGCATCCACGAGCGCGGCCGCATCGGCATCGCCGAGGCAGACCAGCACGGCGGCCGGCGCTGGCGAGGCGCCGACGCGGCCGCTGAGCTCGCGTTCGCGCACCGGCGTGACGATGTATCCCAGGTCCTGGACCCGGGGGATGAGGGTCCCGCGCTGGGAGCGGTCGCCGACGATGAGGATCTCCGGGCCCACGGCGGCCGGAGTGTACCCCAGGCCGGGAGCCGGCCGCGGGACCCCGACCACGCCGAAAAGATCCGGCCCGCGGTGAATGCGACCCCGGGGGGGCACAGTCGATGACCGGTCGCGCCCGGCCCGCCCTGGTCGCGGTACTCTCCTGCACTGTCACCCGCCGAGGACCCATCGATGCCCACCTTCATCGCCCGCCTGTTTCGCCAGCCCCTCAAGCTCGCCGCCGTCGCCTTCGTCGCCTCCCTGATGTTCATCGCGACCACGGTGATGGCCTTCTCAGGTCGAACCACCGCGCTCGGCTACTGGAAGACGATCGACGACGAGACCGGCGAGGCCAAGTCGATCGTGAAGATCTACGAGGTGGACGGCAAGTACTACGGCCGCATCGACCGCCTGCTGCTGAAGCCCGGCGCCCTCTGTGACAAGTGCGAGGGCGAGGACCACAACAAGCCCATCGAGGGCATGGTCTTCGTGTGGGGCATGAGCGCCGACGGCGACGCGGAGTACAGCGGCGGCAAGATCTTCGACCCCGCCAAGAACAAGACCTACCGCTGCTCGATGTGGATCAAGGACGGCAAGCTCATGGTCCGCGGCTACCTCGGCCCGTTCTACCGCACCCAGACCTGGCACCCGGTCGACTGAGCCGCAGCCCGGCTCGCGCCCGCCACGAAGGCGACCCCGGCACCCGCCGCGGTCGCCTTCTCGACGTCCTACCCCTCACCGCCCCACGGCGGCGTAATGGACGTGCGACTGCAAGGTGCGCCGCAGGAAATTGTGCGCCGCGTCGCCGGGCCCGATCGCCACGACGCCGTCCCCGTCCCCGTCGAGCGCCGCGAAGTCGAGGCCGTCGAACAGCGACAGCTCCTCGATCGGGTCGACCGGAAACAGCTGCAACGCCACGACCGCCTGACCCGTCGCCTCGACCTCGAGGTCGAAGGGCGCGCCCACCATCTGCGTCCCCGCGTCGACGTCGACCTGCGCCGTGAACGCGACCGCCTGCCCGTCCTTGCTCGCCGTGCCGGCGAAGTAGGCCGTGTGCCCCAGCAGCGGGTCGTCGCCCGCCAGCTCGTCGCCCGCCTCCGCCGCGCGAAAGCTGAAATTCAGCCCCTCGTACCGGCCGGTCAGCAGCTCGGCCGCGCCGAGGCGCGCACCGCCGGCCGCGCCCCAGTCGAGGATGAACGCGCCATTGAGCTCGCCGGTCACGTCGCCGCCGGCGAGGTGCCCCGGGTGCGCCCAGGCGCGCCCGAGCACCCACGACGGCAACCACGCGCTCGCCTCGTGCATCTCCCCGAGGATCGAGAACTGCAGGTCGGCGACGGCCACCCGCGCCGCGCTCAGCTCGACGCGCCAGCCGAGGTCGTTGTCCCCGACCACCAGCGCCGCGTCGTCGACCTCGACCTCCAGCTGCACGCGCTGCGCCTCCTGGCTCGGCGCGCAGCCGAGGTCCAGCGCCAACATCACCACCGAGATCGTTCGTCTCCGCATCTTCGTCTCGCCCTCGTTACATGAAGTACAGCGTGGTCGCCAGCCGAACCGCCAGCGGCGGGCCCCCGATGAAGTGCAGCGACGGCAACGTGCTTCGCGCGGTCGCGCGGTCCCACCACGAGGCGAAATGGTACTCGCCTTCTTTCCACCGCGCATTCGTCGCGTTGTCGACCTGCAGGTCGAGCTGCAGCGGCCCGCGCCGATAGCCGACGCTGAGGTCGAGCAGCGCGTAGGTCGCCGAGCGAGCCCCGTGCGGCAGCGGCCGCGCGCCCACCACCTGCAGCCGCGCCCCCGCCCGCAGCCCGCTCGGATGCACCAGCGTCAGCGACGACGCGCTGAGCAGCGGCGGCGCCCCCGGGACCGGCGCCCCCGAGCCGACGAAGCGCGCCTGCGCGAGCGTGAGGTCCTGACGCAGCTCGAGCCAGGGCACCGGTCGCAGCGCCACGTCGATCTCGACGCCGAGGCGACGCGTCTGGTTGAGCTCGAGGTTGACGGCCGACACGTGGTCGAACACCAGCTCGCGCTCGATCCACGTGGCGAAGGCCGCGACGCCCGCGGACAGGTAGCGCGTCCCGGTGAAGCGCGCCCCGAGCTCGATCGCGTCCGACGGCACGATCCGCGGGGTCCCGCCCTTGTAGCGGTCCAGCACGACGTCCGACGGGGTCGTCACGCCCGCGAGCACCGAGCGGCCCTCGGGCGCCCGCAGTCCGCGGCCGTACGCGGCGAACAGCGAGACTCGCGTCCCGAGGCGAAACGCCGCCAGAAGCCGCGGAGAAGCCCTCCCGAGCGTCTTTCGCGTCCGCACATCATCCTGCAGATAATCGATGACATCGTAGGCGAACAGGTCGGCCCGCGCCCCGCCCTCGAGGTGCAGCCAGCGCGTCGGCCTCCAGCGCAGCCCCGCCCGCGCGCCGGCCTGGTGCTGACCGATCCCCAGGTTCCAGTTGTCCTGCACGATGCCGTGCCCCGCGTCGACGCGTCGGTCCTCCTGGCTGATGCTGTCGCCCTGCCAGCTCCCGCCGACCGTCAACACCAGCGACTCGACGAGCGGCCGCTGATACTCGATCTGATAGCCGGCCGCGAAGAAGCGGTGCACCTGCGCCCGACGATCGCCGTTCACCGGATCCTGCAGATAGCCGGTGAAGTTCTCGAGCATGTCGAGGTGGCGAAACTGCCCGTACAGCCGCTGCTCGAGCCTGCCCGCGCCGAGCGCGATCTGATGGCGCAGGCTCGCCAGGCTCCGGATCGACGTCCCGCCGCCGTCGCCCTGATACACGCCGTCGAAGGGCACTCGCCCGCTCGCCACGTCCCCCGCCGCCAGCGCGCCCGGCGAGCCGAAGCGGGCGTAATAACCGGAGCCCAGCAGGTCGAGGGTGCCATACACCGGGCTGTCGACCAGCCGCACCTGACTGATGCTGCTGACCCGCTGGGCCCGGCGCCCCGGCGCGAAGCCCTCGTCGCGCATCGCCTCGAAGGCGGTGAAGCTCTGCGGCCCGAGCCGCTTCGGCGCGTGCACGACGACCCCGCGGTGGCGGATCGTGCTGCCGAGCTCGTAGCCGACGCGGGTCCCGCGGGCCGCCGGATCGACCCCGAGCTCGAAGCGGATCGTGCCCGCGTTCGCGAAGTTGCCCTGATTGACCTGAAACGGCCCCTTGGCGACGCTGATCGAGCGCACGACCTCGGGGATCACGAAGTTGAGGTCGAGGTAGCCCTGACCGTGGATGTTCGACAGCTCGTTGATCGGGACGCCCGCGACCTGCACCTCGACATCGGCGCCGTGCGCCGCATCGAAGCCGCGCAGGAACAGCTGCTGCCCCTTGCCCTCGGCCCCGTGCTGACTCAGCAGCACGCCCGGCACCAGCCGCAGCAGGTCGTCCGCCGAGCGCCGCCGCGGCGCCACCGAGATCTCCGCCGCCTCGATCACCCGCTGCGAGGCGAGCACCGGCGGACGCTTCGCGCTCACCACCGTCGCATAGCGCGGCAGAGGTCCTCTCAGACGCGGCTTCCCGGGAGGCGCCACCTGTCCCAAAGGTCCGGTCGGCGGCGACGCAGCCCGCGCAGGGGTCGAGGACATCCACGCCACAAGCACGCCGGCGAGCGCGAGCAGGCCGCCATGTCGCCCCCCTGCATGCCTACCCCGGACCACGCGCTGGCACCATACGCCAACTGGCAGCCCGCGGATCGCCGACGGGGGCGCCAGCCCCTTGCCAGGTCGGCACGCCCTCGATCATGCTGCGAAGCTCATGCCGCGCTCCCCTGCCACGCACGCCCGCAGACCCGCATGGGCGCTTGCGCTCGGCCTCGTAGCGCTGGCTGCCCTCCCGGCCCAGGCCCACGACTATTGGCTCGAGTTTCAACCATCCACCCCCACACCCGGCGGTGAATTGTCGGCCGCGCTGTGGCTCGGCGAAGACTTCATCCCCGAGGCCCAAACCGCCATCCAGGCCGCGCGCGCCGTCTCCCTGCAACACATCACCCGCTTCCGCGACGTCGACCTCATGGCCCGCGTGCGCCTCGGCGTCGCGCCCCTCCTACGCCTCGGCCTCGCCGCCCCCGGCGGCCACCTCCTCGCCCTCGAGCGCGGCACCACCCGCGTCCAGCTGCGAGCGCGCCGCTTCAACCGCTACCTCGAGCAAGAGGGACTCCACGACGCCCTCGCCGAGCGCAAGCTGTCCGGCGAGCGGTGGCGCCGCGGCACCGAACGTTATCAGCGCTACCTGAAGGCCTTCGTCCAGGTCGGCGACGACCTCGACACCGTCTCGACGCGGGTGCTGGGCCACCGCCTCGAGGTCGTGCCCGAGCGGGACCTCGCGACCGTGAAGGTCGGCGAGCGCCTCGGCGTGCGCGTGCTGTTCGAGGGTCGCCCTCTGGCCGGCGCGCAGGTGGAGGCCTTCGCGCGCGGCGCCGGGGCGCGCCCCGCACCGGGCCAGGCCCGGGTGACGGACGCGACCGGACGCGCCGAATTCACGGTCGATGAGTCGGGAACGTGGCTGATGCGAACGGTGCACATGCAGCGCTGCATCGGCTGCGACGCGATCCAGTGGGAGAGCTTCTGGGCGGCGTACAGCTTCGCGCTCGGCTGAGCCTTGCGTTACGATGCGCGCATGAACCCTGCAGGCCAGTCCCTGAGCTTCCCGCGCCCCGACGGGCAGTCCGCTCCCGGCCACGCCTTCGCGGCCGCCGACCCGAAGGCCCCCGCGATCGTCCTGATCCAGGAGTGGTGGGGCATCAACGAGCAGATCCGCGGGGTCGCCCGGCGCCTGCGCGACGCCGGCTACAACGTCCTCATCCCCGACCTCTACCGCGGCAAGCTCGCCACCGCCAGCGACGAGGCCCAGCACCTCATGAGCAGCCTCGACTTCCCCGACGCCCTGTTCCAGGACCTCGCCGGCGCCGTCCGCTTCACCCGCCAACACCACGGCAAGGTCGCGGTCATGGGCTTCTGCATGGGCGGCGCCCTCGCCCTCGCCGCCGCCGTCCACCTCGACGACCTCGCCGCCGCCGTCTGCTTCTACGGCATCCCCCCCGAACAGCTCGCCGACCCCAGCAAGCTGCGCGTCCCCCTCCTCGCCCACTTCGCCGACCACGACGACTGGTGCACCCCCGACCGCGTCCACGCGCTCGAGACCCAGCTGCGCCACACCACCACCGAGTACGAGCTGCACCGCTACAGCGCCCAGCACGCCTTCTTCAACGAGGCCCGCCCCGAGGTCTACGACCCGCAGGCCGCGACCACCGCCTGGCGACGCACCCTCGCGTTCCTCGACCGTCACCTCGGCGACCACGGCACGACCACGAACACCGCCCACTGAGCCCCTGCCCCGGACCGCACGAGCGCCGCGGCTCGGCCTCACAGCAGCGTCTGCGGATCGACGTCGAGCATCGCGCTGGTCTTGAAGTCGCCGCTGCCATCGAGGCCGAGCCGCGGACGCAGCTGCTTGAGCAGCCAGCGCAGCGGCGGCCGCGTGGTCGCGCGGATCAGCAGCTGCCAGCGGACCTTCTTGTTGACCCGCTCGACCATCGACGGCATCGGTCCGAGCAAGGTCAACACCGGGCGGCCGTCCGCCGCGGCCTGCTTGTGCGCCACACCGTCGACGCAGACCCGCACGAAGCTGCCCAGCGCCTCGGCACGCCGCTGCACCGCGACCGCGTCCGCCCCCGAGACCCGCACAAGCGCCAGAAATCCGAAGGGCGGGTTCCCGAGCTGCTGCCGCTTCTCGAGCTCCCACGCCGCGAAGCCCGCGAAGTCGTGCTGGGCCGCGAACGCGATCGCCGGATGGTTGATCGCATACGCCTGAACCAGCACCCGACCGGGCCGATCGCCACGCCCCGCCCGCCCGCTGACCTGCGTCAACAGCTGAAAGGTCCGCTCCGCCGCGCGCAGATCCGGCATCCCGAGCCCGTGGTCCGCCTGAAGAATGCCGACCAGCGTCACCCCCGGGAAGTCGTGACCCTTCGACAGCATCTGCGTGCCGACCAGGATGTCCGCCTCCCGCTGACGAAACGCCGCCAGCGTCTCGATCAGCCCCTTGCCGCGGCTCGTGTCGCGGTCCAGCCGCAACACCCGCGCCTGCGGCAGCTCCTTGCGCACCGCCAGCTCGACCCGCTCGGTCCCCGCGCTGCCGTGCAGCAGCTCGCCCTCGCCGCAGCTGCGGCACCGCTCCGGCGGCCCCTCGATGTGCCCGCACAGGTGACACATCAAGCGGTTGCGCTGCAAGTGATACGTCATCGACGGCGCGCTGCAGTCCGGACACTGATGCAGCGCCCCGCAGCTCGCGCACACCAGCGTGGTCGCAAAGCCCCGGCGATTGAGGAACAAGATCGCCTGCTCGCCGGCCGCCACCGTCTCGCTCAGCGCCGCCCGCATGCGCGCCGTCAGCAGCGTGTCCGGGTCCGGACGATGCACCGCCAGCGGCACCAGCTCGACCGTCGGCAGCGGCCGCGGCGTCGGACGGGTGTCGAGCCGCAGCCAGCGACAGCGCCCGCTGCGGGCCTGCTCGTAGGTCTCGAGCGCCGGCGTCGCGCTGCCGAGCACCGCGATCGCCTTCTCGTCGCGCGCGCGCACGAGAGCGACGTCGCGGGCGTTGTAGCGGACCCCCTCTTCTTGCTTGAACGACGAGTCGTGCTCCTCGTCGACGACGATCACCTTGAGGTTGGCGACCGGGGCGAACACCGCCGAGCGCGCGCCGATGACGATCGGCCGCAGACCGAGGCGGATCTGCTGCCAGGCATCGAGGCGCTGGCGCGGCGTCAACCCGCTGTGCAGCACCGCCACCGTGTCGCCGAAGCGGGCGCGGAAGCGGTCCGAGAGCTGCGGCGTCAGGGCGATCTCCGGCACCAGCACGATCGCCCCGCCGCCGCGCGCCCGCGCCTCCGCGATCAGCTGCAAGTACACCTCCGTCTTGCCCGAGCCCGTCACCCCGTGCAGCAGCGACACCGCGAACGCGCCCGCGTCCATGTCCGCCAGCAACGTCGCCAGCGCCCGCTGCTGGTCGTCCGTCGGTGCCTGCGGGCTCGAGCTCTCCGGGGCCCCCTCCGCGAAGGGATCCAGCGCCCGCAGCCGCTCCTGACCGACCACCAGCCCCGACTCGAGCAACGGCACGATCAGCTCGCGCAGCCGCGGGAACGGCCCGCGCAGCTCGCCCGCCGCCATCCACACGCCGGCCGCCGCGCCCTCGAGCATGTCGAGCAGACCGCGTCGTTGCTTGCTGCGCCCGAGGATCCCCTGGATCGCCTCCTCCCCGCCGGCGCCGCCGCGCAGGTAGTCGGTGCGGCGATAATGCATCTCGACCCGCGCCGCCTCGTCGCCGCCGTCGTCCCAGGTGATCGTGCACAGATCTCGCGCCGCCAGCTCCCCCAGGATCCGCAACACCCCCGGGATCCGCGGGCGCAGCGAGGTCAGCCGGTCCACCGCCAGCTCCTGCTTCGGCGCCGTCGCCAGCGCCGCCAACACCCGCTGCTCCGCCACCGAGGGCACATAGGACCCGCCCCCCGTCGGCGTCAGCACGAACTCTCGCGCCGACGCGAGCGCCGCTGCTCCGGCCGGCATCAACCTGGCCTTTCGGACATCCGAGCCCGTCAGCAGACCCGGCAGCGCCAGCCGGTACACCTCGCCCACCGGCGCGACGTAGTAGTCCTGCACCCACTCGCACAGGCGCACGAGCCCGGGCGTCAGCGACGGCGCGCCCGGCGGATCGAGCACCTCCTCGAGGCGACGCATCCGCGGCGCCGGCTCGGCGACGACGTCGCGCACGACCCCGACCAGCCCGCGCGCCCCGAAGGGCACCAACACCCGCGCCCCCGGCTCCGGCACGCTCACCCAGTCGTCCGGCACCGCGTAGCTGAAGGCGCGATCCAGACCGACCGGCAGCGCCACCGACACCAGCCGCTCGCTCACGCGTCCCCTCGCCGCAGATCTCCCGCCGAGCGGTGCAGCGCCTGCCACAACCGCCGCCGGCCCAGCCAGCGATCGAGACCGCCCAGGAGCAACATCAGCCCGCCGACCCCCACCAGCAGGCGCAACAGCCACCCCCACCACAGCGCCAACAACCCGGCCTCGCTCGCATCCACTGCGCGCGCCGCCCCGGCGCACACCCCAGCGAGCACCATCAGCGCGACGCACGGCGTCAGCACCATCAACACGCCCCGCACCGCGCTGCGCTGCGCGCCGACCTCGAGGCCGCGCCCCGCCGCGCGCTCGACCCAACCGAGGCCCCCGTTCACGCTCGCAACGACCACCACGAGCCCGGCCACGCCGCCCAGCAGCCACGCGAGTGCCACGCCGAGCCCATCCAGCGCCGGAGCCCCCGCGAGTCCTCGCACCCAGAGCCGACGCCAAGCGTCGAGCAGCTGCGGCCCGCCCCAGTGCAGCTCGGCGGCCAGCGCCAGGCACAGCACGCCGGGCAACAGCAGCGGCGACGCGGGCCGGAGCCCGGCGCGACGGGCCCGGGCGAGGCGCCGCGGGTCGGGGGCGATGCTGCCGTCGTCAGCCAAGGCTGCGAGGTTTAGCGCGCCGCCGCTCCACGGCCAAGAGATCTTCCACCCGACTCACCGCGCGGACCGACGACCCGGCCGGCCCGCGCCAGACCCGCTCAGCGGGCAGCCAGCGGGACGATGGCCTGGAGCTTGAAGCCAACCAGACAGCGCGCCAGACCGGCGCCGGTCTTGTAGCTCGGCACGATCTGAAGCCGGTCCTGGTTCTGCATCGCCTCGACCAGGAGCGCGACGTTCGCCTCGCTGACGAGACGCCCCGAGCAGGCCGTCCCGCCCCACTGGTACTTCCGGTTAACTGACCCCTCGTTGACGAAGATGCTCCCGCGCTCGACCGCGTAGTCGTCGGCGCCGGACTCGTTGATGACCACCGAGGCCACCACCCCGATGATGCCATCCGCGTCCGCGTACGCGAGCGTCGGAGCCAACACAACCGCCGCGAGCGCGGCACCCTTGAGAACTCGTGAACAAAGCGACATGGTGTTCCTCTCGCGGCTGAGCAGCCTTCGAAGTGGGCGTCAAAGACCGCGGCGGGCAGTCTGCTATTCATGAGCCCGCCGACGCAATCCTCCCGTCGCCGTGCGTATCCGCCCGAATGCGCAGAATCTGGGTCCTCGACCCCCGGCTCCGCCAATTCTGCCAGCCGCGACTCCGCTCACTCCGGGCGTCGCCGCTCCCAGCGGCCTGCGCCCGGGGCGCCCCGGTGTCCGTCATTGGCTGTCCCTCGGGACATCTTCGTGGTCGACGCTGACCTGTCCCATGTAACCTGTCTCATGCGACAGCATCCAACGTGCAGCGAACGACCGCCGAGCTCGGCCCTCGCAGCGCCGCGCCGCTCGACCGGCGGCGCGCGCGGCAACGCTGCTGCGCGGGCGCCCGTAGCACGGCTCCCTCGCCGATCTGACCGCCCTCAGAGCCCGCGTCTGCGCCGGTCCGACCGCGACTTTCACCGGCTCAGCGGTTGACGCAGCGGGGAATGGTTTTAGGTTTCTTCGTCCCACCGCAGCCAGTGCGAGCACGGCACGGCGGTGGGGAGACAGATGCGAGCCCCCTGCAGGCGCGACGCCGCGGGGCGAGGAACCACCATGACGCACCACGAACTGCCCCAGTCTCCGTTCCCGCTGCTGCCCCTGCGCAACGGCGTCCTCTTCCCGGGGACGGTCATCACCGTCCCCGTCGGCCGCGCCCGCTCGATCGCCTTGATCGAGGCGCTCGAGCCCGGCAAGTCGATCATCGGCATCGCCGTCCAGCGCGACGCCAGGGTCGTCGACCCCGAGCTCTCCGATCTCCAATCCATCGGCACCTACGCCCGCGTCCGTCAGGTCCGGCGCACAGGCGACCGCAACTACCAGGTCGTGCTCGAGGGGCTGGGGCGCTTCAAGCTCGGCACTCTGCTGCACTCGCAGGCCTACTGGACCGTCGACGGCGAGGTCCTCCCGGACCTCATCGACGACCCGGCCGAGGCGCGTCTGCTCGCCGAGTCGCTCGGCACCCAGGTCCGCGAACAGCTGCAGGAGGTCGCCCCGGACGTGGTCGCCAGCTTCGGTCAATGGATCGAGATGCTCGGTCGCGCCGACGAGCCCGGCCTGCTCGCCGACCGCGTCGCCGCCGCCCTCGGCCTCGACACCGAGAAGGAGGTCCAGGTGCTGCTGACCCGCGAGGCCAGCGAGCGCCTCCGCCTGGTCACCCGCCTGCTGGTCGAGGCCCGCACGATGGCCGAGCTGCGCAAGAAGATCGAGTCCGAGGTGCGCAAGGGCCTGAGCTCGGGCCAGCGCGAGGTGCTGCTGCGCCAGCAACTGCGCGCGATCCAGAAGGAGCTCGGCGAGGAGCCCAAGAGCGACGACCTCGCCGGCCTGCGCGAGCGCCTCGACCGCGCCGAGCTCCCCGAGGAGGTCCGCGCCGCCGCCGACCGCGAGCTGCGCCGCATCGAGGGCATGCAGAGCGCCCAGGCCGAGTACAACGTGATCCGCACCTACCTGGAATGGATCGCCGACCTCCCGTGGAGCGTCCGCGCCGAGGCCGAGATCGATCTCAACGCGGTCGCCGCGAAGCTCGACGCCGACCACTTCGGCCTCGACGAGGTCAAGAAGCGCATCCTCGAACACATGGCCGTCCTCAAGGTCTCGGGCAACAGCCGGGCGACTATTTTGTGCCTCGCGGGGCCTCCCGGCGTCGGCAAGACCTCGCTCGGGCAGTCGATCGCCGACGCGACCGGCCGCCCCTTCGTCCGCATCGCCCTCGGCGGAGTGCGCGACGAGGCGGAGATCCGCGGCCATCGCCGCACCTACGTCGGCGCGCTCCCCGGCCGCCTGATCAACGCCATGAAGAAGGCCGGCAAGAAGAACCCGGTGATCCTGCTCGACGAGATCGACAAGCTCGGCCAGGGCTGGATGGGCTCGCCAGAGGCCGCGCTGCTCGAGGTCCTCGACCCCGAGCAGAACAGGACCTTCACCGACCATTACATGGAGCTGCCCTTCGACCTCTCGGAGGTCACCTTCATCGTCACCGCCAACAGCCTTGAGACCCTCTCCGCCCCGCTGCGTGACCGCCTCGAGATCATCGAGATCTCCGGCTACACCGCCGAGGAGAAGCTCCACATCGCCAAGGACCACCTGCTCCCGAAGCAGCTCACCGCGCACGCCATCGGCGAGGGCACCCTCAACGTCAGCGACGACGCCATGCGCGCCATCATCCGCGACTACACCCGCGAGGCCGGCGTTCGCCAGCTGACCCGCGAGCTGACCAAGCTGTGCCGCGCGCTCACCCTCGAGTTCGCGCGCAGCAGCGATGAGAAGCGCGCCCGCGCCAACCTCGAGGCCGCGGACCTGCACAAGTACCTCGGGAAGGTCCGCTTCATCAGCGAGGTCGCCGAGCGCACCGCCGTCCCCGGCGTGGCGACCGGCCTGGCCTGGACCCCGGTCGGCGGCGACATCCTGTTCATCGAGACCTCGCGGATGCCCGGCAAGGGCCACCTCGAGATCACCGGGCAGCTCGGCGACGTGATGAAGGAGTCGGCCCGCGCGGCGCTCACCTACGTGCGCAGCAACGCCGACGCGCTCGGCGTCGATGCCAGCTTCCTGGCCTCGCAGGACCTGCACATCCATGTGCCGGCGGGCGCCGTGCCCAAGGACGGCCCCTCCGCGGGCGTGACGATCTTCACCGCCCTGACCTCGCTGCTCACCGGCCGCCGCGTGCGCCCCGACACCGCCATGACCGGCGAATGCACGCTGCGGGGCCGCGTCCTCCCGGTCGGCGGGATCAAGTCCAAGGTCCTCGCTGCCCATCGCGCTGGCCTCAGCCGCGTCATCCTCCCGCAGCGCAACGCCCGGGACCTCGATGATGTCCCCGCCGATGTCCGCGACCAGATGGAGTTCATCTTCGCCGAGGACATGGCCCAGGTGCTGGCCGCCGCGCTCGAGCCGGGCCTGCTCGCCACCAAGCCGAAGAGCGACATGGACCCCGATGACGACGCCTCCGGCGCCCAGGGCCCCGAGACGCCCCGCGCCCCGGGCCTGATCGGCTGAGCTCGGCCCACGCGCGCCACCAGAGGGCCGCCCGCATCGCGGGCGGCCCTCTTTCTCGCGCGGGAGATCGCTCCCGCGACTTTGACGAACCTGCGCTCAAGGACAGGTTTCGCGCCAGCACGGCCGCGCGTTGCTGATTCACGCCCCGGGCCAAGCCCCACAGCGCGACCCTGACGCCCGCACAGCGACGCCCACTTCACCCCGCACACCGGGTGCGAGCCTGGCCGCCGCGACATCCGACGTCATCGCCAGCGAAGCCATGGCCAGCGACCAGGCGCCCCGCAGCAAGTCGAGGTGCAGCCGCGCGTGTTCGGCCGGCGACGATCGGCGACCGAAGCTCCGGCGCACGAATGCCCACGCGCGAGCTGAGCGCGCAGACATCCAGCGCGCGTTCGCCCGCGCGCAGCGCGTTGACTTGCCCGCGAAACGGCGATTAACTGGGCTCGCGTTGGCTGCCGTCCTCCCCGACCGTATCGGCCCTTATCAGGTGCTCGAGCGCATCAGCGCTGGTGGCATGGCCGAGGTTTACAAGGCCAAGCAGACCGGCGCCGACAACTTCGAGCGCCCGGTGGCCATCAAGCGGATCTTGCCGCACATCGCCCGCGACCCGAACTTCATCGCGATGTTCCAGGCCGAGGCCAAGCTGGCGGTCCAGCTCCAGCACGGCAACATCTGCCAGATCTACCAGCTCGGCCGCCACGAGGACTCGTTTTACATCGCCCTCGAGTACGTCGACGGCCGCGACATCGGCAGCGTCCTCGATCTGCATCAGAAGCAGAGCCGCCCGATCCCGCTGCCTCAGGCCTGTTACATCATCAGCCGCGCTTGCGAGGGCCTCGACTACGCCCACAACAAGAAGAGCAACGACGGCAAGCCGCTCAACATCATCCACCGCGACATCAGCCCGCCCAACATCCTGATCTCCTTCGAGGGCGAGGTGAAGTTGATCGACTTCGGGCTCGCCAAGGCGGTCGGCTCGTCGATCCAGACCCAGGCCGGCATCATCAAGGGCAAGCTCGCGTACATGTCCCCGGAGCAGGTCCGCGGCACCGGGCTCGACCACCGCAGCGACGTGTTCGCCCTCGGCATCGTGTTCTTCGAGCTGCTGACCGCCCGCCGCTTGTTCCGCCGCGAGAGCGACCTCGAGACCTTCGATGCGGTTCGCCAGTGCCGGGTCCCACGCCCCACCGAGTTCAACCCCGCGATCCCCCCCGCCCTCGAGGAGATCCTCCTCAAGTCGCTCGCTCGTAACGCCGACGAGCGCTACGCCTCGGCCGGCGCCTTCAACGACGCGATCCGCGAGTTTGTCATGTCGAGCCGGATGAACTTCCGCGGCGACCAGCTCGGCACCTGGATGCGCAAGCTCTTCGCCCGCCACTGAGCCCGCTCAGCGCAGGGCCGGCCACGCTCGCAGCCACGCCCCAGGATAGGCGGCCCACGCCGCCCCGAGCGCGACCAGGGCCGCAGCCGCGACCAGCCACGCCCGCAGCGCCTCGAGCAGCGGAGCCGCGGCCCCGCGCGTCGTCAGCCGCAGGCCCAGGTCCAGCGTCGCGGTCGTGAGCAGCACCGGCGTGGCGAAGGTCAGCGCAAGGATGAGCCCCGCGTGCGCCGACTCGGCGACCCACGGCGCCAGCTCGGCGAGCCCCGGGAGCCAGCGGGCGGGCGCGCCGACCGGCCAGAGCAGCAACAGCTCCCGCAGCGCGACCAGCAGCGGACGATGCAGGTCCGCTACCAGACCGCCCGAGACACAGGCGATCGCCAGCAGCATCGGCAACCCGGGGCCGCGCGGCACTTGCAGCGCGGCCGCGCTCTGCTGGGCCGCGCCCAGCAACGCAGCGCCAGGCACACTGACGAGCCCACCGATCACCGAACCGAGCAAGAACTCGCAGAGCCCGATCACCAACCACGACGCCAATTCGACGGGCTCGCCGGGATGAGTCAGCAACACCGATGCCAGCAGCAGTGCCAGCGCGGCGGAGACTCCCTCCCAGAGCGGGCCGAGCGCAGCTCGCCACAGCACCTGCATGCGCAGCAGCCCGAACAGCCGCAGCGCGCCCCAGCCGAGCACAGCGATCCCGCCGCTCACGTGGGCACCGCCGGCGTCATGGTCTCCCGTGTCCGATCATGGCGATCTGCGCCCACAATTCGCGGGTCCAGATCGCCGTGTCGGCGAGCCAGCCAGGACCACCGACCGCGAGCATCCCGAGCACCGCCGCCGCCCGGGCCAGCAGCACCAGCGTCGGGTCGTGCAGACCGAGGCGCTGGGCGATCAACCCGATCAGCAACGCGGCCCCCCCCGCCGCGAGCGCGACGGGCAGCACCTGCGCGACTGCGAGGCGCAGCGCCTGCTCGATCACCGCGCCGCTCACGAGTAACCCTCCACCAGCCCGCGCACGATCACGTCCCAGCCGCCTACCGCGAGGAACAGCGCGATCTTCAGCGGCAAGCCGACCAGCGGCTGGGTCTGTCCCCCACCCAGGCCCATCAGCACGAGCACCTGGGCCAACACGAGGTCGACGAGCACGAACGGTACGAGGATGAGCAGCGAGATCTGCAGCGCCTCACCGAGCTCCGTCACCAGAAACGCCGGGATCAGGGCGAGCGGATGCTCCGCCTGCAAGCCCTGCAGGTCGGCGAAGAAGTCGAGCTCCCCGGGCTCGGCGTGGCGCGCGAGGAACTCCTGCAGCGGCGCCAGCACCGTGGAGATCTGCGAGCCCGGCCCCTCACGCAACCCCGCGATGCCGCCGACCTCGCCCAGCGCCTGCAGGCTGGCCGTCGCTACCGGCCCCATGATCACGGCCGTGATCGCCAGGCTGAGCGCAAACACAGCGCTCCACGGCAATAGCTGCTCCGCGCCGAGTCCGACCCGCAGCGCCGAGAGCACCACGCTCGCCTTGGTGAAGGCCGTACAGGTTATCGCCAGCAGCGGCCCCGCCGTCAGCAGGGCCCAGGCCAGCAAACCAGGCGGGATATCAAGCTCCATGCGCAGCTCCCTCGCCGAGCTCACCGTGCACCCAGGGCGGGAGCTCGGCGAGCTCTGTCAACAGTTGGGGCGGCCCACTCGGCCCGGTGCCGATCAACAACCGGCGACCCTCGACCTCGACGACGTGCAGGTGGTGCCCCGAGCCGAGGACGATCACCTTCTTCGGGCCCGCCGTGGCCCGTCGCGCGGTCCGGGCGAGCGCCAGCAGCACCAGCGTGAGACCGAGCCCGACCACCACGACAGCGAGACGTTCATCGAGACCCGCGAACATAACCGCGAGACTAGAGCGACTTCGCTCAGGCGCAAGAAAGCTGCGAAGCCCACGGCACGAACTGGACGCGCCTTAAACACGAACGAGCCCGCGGGAGGTCCCCGCAGGCTCGCGTTCAAACGCTCGTCGGACTCAGTCCGCCGAGTCGGTGCCGCCGGCCGACGCTGCGTCGCCCGTCGTCACTGCCGCCGCGACAGCACCCGGGCTGACCGCAGAGACGAGCTCGATGATCGCCATCGGCGCGGCGTCACCGACGCGCTGACCGACCTTGAGGATGCGGGTGTAGCCGCCGGGACGCCCGGCGAGCTTCGGAGCAACCTCATCGAACAGCTTGTGCAGCACCGAGCGGGTGCGGATCATCCGACTCGCCATGCGCAGGGCGTGGACGTACTTGCCCTGCTCCGCCGGGGTGCGCTGCTCCTTCGACTTCGTCAGGATATCACCGAGCCGCAGGGAGATCGTGATCGTCTTCTCCACGAAGCGCCGAAGCTCCTTCGCCTTGGGCTCGGTGGTGGTGATCCGCTCATGCTCGATCAGCGAGGTGACCATGTTGCGAAACATGGCCTTCCGGTGGGACGAGCTGCGGCTGAGTTTGCGACCCGTATTTTGGTGGCGCATTGCTTAGGTTTCCTCGCGGGCCGGGGGCGGCCCCTGCCAGTTGTCGATCTTCATGCCCAGAGCCAGGCCCATCTGCGCAAGGATCTCCTTGATCTCCTTGAGCGACTTCCGGCCGAAGTTCTTGGTCTTGAGCATCTCGGCCTCGGTGCGCTGCACGAGGTCGCCGATGTAGTGGATGTTCGCGTTCTGCAGGCAGTTCGCCGAGCGAACGCTGAGCTCGAGCTCATCCACCGAGCGCCACAGGTACTCGTTGAGCTTGTCCGTCTCGCTCTGCTGCGG
>Ga0075152_10001456_pt1 | contig 17076 bp, 17 predicted proteins | sample JI61114C2DNA_FD_70964 | JGI IMG/M metagenome (GOLD analysis project Ga0075152, IMG submission 70964) | Wastewater effluent complex algal communities from Wisconsin, to seasonally profile nutrient transformation and Carbon sequestration -... | ecosystem: Engineered > WWTP > Effluent > Algae...
CGGCGTCCGCCTCGCGCCGCACCCCCGGACGCCCCCGCGCCCTGATCCTCGCCCCGACCCGCGAGCTCGTCGCCCAGATCGACGAGGCGCTCGCGCCCCTGGCCGAGTCGGCGGGCCTGACCTCGCGCACCATCTTCGGCGGCGTCAACCAGGGCCCGCAGGTCTCGGCGCTGCGCCGCGGCGTGGACGTCGTGGTCGCCTGCCCCGGGCGCCTCGAGGACCTCATCAACCAGGGCCACGCCCACCTGGACGCCATCGAGATCACGATCCTCGACGAGGCCGACCACATGGCCGACCTGGGCTTCCTGCCCGTCGTCAAGCGGCTGCTCGACAAGACCCCGGCCAAGGGCCAGCGCCTGCTGTTCTCGGCCACCCTCGACAGCGCCGTGCACGGGCTCGTCACGCGCTACCTGCACAAGCCGGTCACGCACGAGGCCGACTCGCTCGAGGCGCCCGTCGGCACCATGCACCACCACGTCCTGCACGTGGACGCGACCTCCCGCATGGACGTCCTCGTCGACCTCACCGCCGCCCCCGGCCGCACGATGGTCTTCACCCGCACCAAGCACGGCGCGAAGAAGCTCGCCAAGCAGCTCAACGCCGCCGGCGTCCCCGCGGTCGAGCTGCACGGCAACCTCAGCCAGAACGCCCGCACCCGCACCATGGACGCCTTCCACTCCGGCGCCGCGAAGACCCTGGTCGCGACCGACATCGCGGCCCGCGGCATCCACGTGGACGACGTCGGCCTGGTCATCCACGCCGACCCGCCCATGGAGCACAAGGCCTACCTGCACCGCTCCGGCCGCACGGCCCGCGCGGGCGCCGAGGGCACCGTCGTGACCCTGATGCTGGACGGTCAGCGCGCCGACGTCCGCGACCTGACCCGCAAGGCGGGCATCCACCCGACCACGACCCGCGTCGTCAAGGGCCACGACCTCCTCCGCGAGATCGCGCCCGGCGAGCGCCGGTTCCCCGGCGCCTTCATCGCGCTGGACGCCGACGGCCGGCCCGTCGCCGGCGAGCCCGGACGCCCGCGCCGTAGCTCCGGCGGACACGGCTCGGAGGGCCACAACTCGGACGGCCGCGGCGCAGGCGGTCAGCGCGGCTCGAACGGCCAGCGCGCGGGCGGGGGACAGTCGAAGGCGCGCGGCGCCGGCGGTCAGGCCGGCGGACGCAAGCCGGCGCCGGCGGCGTCCTCCTCGGGACGCCGTCCCGCCCAGGCGACGCGCTCGGGCTCGACCGGCGGCGTGGCCGCGTTCTCCCGGATGGGGACCAGGCGCGGCTCCCGCTGAGCCCGCAGGCGATTCTCCCTGAGACATAGCAGTGGCCCCTCGACCAGCAGGTCGAGGGGCCACTGCTATGTTGGGCGGCTAAGGCTGCGGTTGGGCGTCCTCGTCGACGTAGGCGCCGGGCTCATCGATGATGAGCACCGCGCCCTCGTGGCCGCGCTTCAACTCCGCTGGGGCCAGGGCGTGGGCCAGGTGGTAGACGACGACCGTCACGATGGTGCCGAACGCGATGCCGGACAGCGTGAACGAGTCGGTCACCTTCAGCGACACGTCGCCGATGCCGATGACCACGCCGGCCGCGACGGGAACCAGGTTGACGGGGTTGCCGAAGTCGACCCCGTTCTCCTTCCAGATCTTCGCGCCCAGCAGGCCGATCATGCCGTAGAGCACGACCGTGATGCCGCCCAGGACGCCGCCCGGCGTCGCCGAGATGACCGCGCCGAACTTGGGCGAGAAGCCGAACAGGATCGCGACCAGGGCCGCCACCACATAGGCCGCGGTCGAGTAGACGCGGGTCGCCGCCATGACGCCGATGTTCTCGGCGTAGGTCGTGGTCGGCCCGGCGCCGAGCGCGGTCGCCAGCACAGAGGACGCGCCGTCGGCGGCGATCGCGCGTCCCATGTCGCGGTCGAGGTTGGCGCCGGTCATCTCGGCGACGGCCTTCACGTGCCCGGTGTTCTCGGCGATCAGCGCGATCACGACCGGCATCGCCACGAGGATGAACGCCAGGTTGAACGTCGGCAAGTGGAACCCGACCACGTTGGTGGCCGCGTTCAGCTTCCAGCCGGCGAGGTCGGTCACGGGCGGCAGGCCGAACCACGGCGCCGAGGCGACGCCCGACCAGTCGACCCGCGCGTGGGTCGTCACCTTGCCGGCGGCCGCGGAGAACGACGTGATCGGCCCGAACGTCAGGTCGAAGAGCCACGACAGCACGTACCCGATCACCAGGGACAGAAAGATCGCGATGCGTCCGATAAACCCCCGGACGCCGACGCTCAGCACCACGACGACGAGCATCACGATGAGGCCGACCCACTGGTCCTGCGGCCAGTAGACGTTCGCCACGACCGGGGCCAGGTTGAAGCCGATGAGCATGACGACCGCGCCGGTGACGACCGGCGGCAGCGCCCGGTGGATCACCCGGGCCCCCGCCGCCTGGATCACCAGGCCGACCACGAAGAGCGCCACGCCCACCCAGAGCATCGCGCCCGTCACGTCGGACGGCTTGCCGCCCGCCCCGTAGATCGCCGTCGCGACGCCCACGAAGGACGCCGAGCTGCCCAGGTAGGAGGGCACCCGGCCCTTCACGATCGCCAGGAACAGCAGCGTCCCGATGCCGGACATCATCACGGCGAGCTGCGGGTTCAGCCCCATGAGTAGTGGGAACACGAACGTCGCGCCGAACATCGCGACCACGTGTTGGGCACCCAGGCCGGCGGTCCTGCCCCAACTCAACCGCTCGTCGGGGGCCACCACCTCCCCGGGCTTGATGGTTCCGTCTCCGTGCAACGTCCAGAGCGCCATGGTGGGGTCCTTCTTGTCGAGTCGGCCGTGAGCCTAGTGGACGCCGCCGGTGCGCCCGGGCGCCGTCTCGGCGCCGTCCGGGCGGCCGCGGACCGGACTCAGGTGGTGTACCCGACCACCGACCAGTCCGTCGTAGCGAACCCCGTCGCGCCCGCGTTGGCGAGCTTGTTGCGGGCGACGGCCACGTCCGGGAGGACGTACAGCGGCAGCGTCCGCGCGTCCTGCCACAGCAGCCGCGCCGCCTGCGTCGCCTGGCCGGTCCGCGCCGAATCGTCGGCGGCGGCGTCCATGCCCTCGATGAGGGCCGCGAGCCCGGGCACCCCCGGGAACCGTCCCGCGACCCCGAGCAGCGGGTACCGCGAGCCGGCGACGTCCGCGGCGCGCAGGTCGCCCCCGGACGCCACCGTCCGCACCTCGATCCCCAGCCGCGCCAGGTCGGCGGTGACCGCGGACGCCTCCGCCGCGGCCCGCGCGTCGCCGGCCGGCACCTCGTAGGTCAGGATCAGCGGCTGGCCGCTCGGGCCCATGAGGGCGCCGTTGCTCAGCGGGTAGCCGGCGTCGGCGAGGGCCTGAGCGGCCGCGCGCGGGTCGAACGTCAGGCCGGTGGCCTCGGCGGCGTCCAGGTAGCCGGGCTGCTGGGGGAGCAGGAGGTGGTCCGACCACACGGTGGGGTTGCCCGTGAGCCCGCCCACCGCCGCCCGCGCCAGAGCGGCCCGGTCGATGCCCCGCACGATCGCCTGCCGCAGGCGGGTGCTCGCGAGCGACCCCGTCACCGAGAACACGAGCTGCCGTCCGGTCGTCCCGGGCGTCGACCGCACCGCGGTGCCGGGCGCCGTGCGCGCCTGGGCGAGCAGGTCGGCGTTCGGCCCCGGGGAGTAGAGGTCGAACTCGCCCGCGGCCACGGAGGCGGCCAGCGACTCCGGGGGCACTGCGCGCAGCAGGACCTTGCCGAGCCTCGGACGGGCGCCCCACCAGCGCGGGTTGGGCTCCAGCGTCAGCAGGCTGTTCGCCGAATCGGCGTGGGTGACGACATAGGGCCCGGCGAACCAGTCGGCGCGGTAGGTCGGCCAGGACGCGAACGTCGCCGGGTCCGCGACGGACGCCGCCCGCGCGGGCCCGGCGACGAGCGGCTGCGTCCAGTCGGGGACGACGCCGGTGTAGGTGACGACGACCTCGTGGTCGTCGGCCCCCGGCTTGACGCCCGCCACGCGGTCCCAGCCGGGCAGCGCCCGCGCCGCGAACCGGGCGTCGCCGCGTCCCACCGCCGTCCAGGTGGCGACCCAGTCGGCGGCCGTGATCGCCGTCCCGTCGCCCCAGACCGCGAGCGGGCTGAGCCGCAGGGTGGCGACCGTCGGCGTCCCGGACGCCGTGGCGCTCACCAGGACGTCGGGGTTGGGCCGGGCGGTCCCGGAGGCGTCGATCAGGAACGCCGGGGCCGACAGGGGCCCCTGCACCGCAGCGGTGTCGGCGGTGGCGTTGGCGGCCAGGGGATTCCACTGCGTCGGGATCGCCGCGAGGGGGAGCCGGACGATCCCGCCCTGGGCGAGGCTCTCGGGGGCCCGGCTGTTGACGTCGGCGGGCGCGGCCGACGTGGGCGCGGGAGTCTGCGCCGACGGCGAGGAGCCGGGGGCGGACGGACCGGCGCAGCCCGCCAGGGCGGCCAGTAGCACCCCGGCCGCGAGGCCGGACGCCGCCCCCCTGCGCCTGTGCGTCACGTCGTCAGATCCAGGAGTGCAGCCACATGCGCGTCAGCCAGTCGTTGTACGGCAGCAGGACGTCGGTGAAGACGGGGTAGAGGTAGCCGAAGTCCAGGACGACGAGGGCGACGACCACCCCGACCGCGATGGCGGCGGCGCGGCGTCCGGACGCCCGCGCCCGGCCCAGGATCAGCCCCAGCACCATCGCCAGCCCGAGCACCGTGAACGGCACGATGACGATCGCGTAGAAGAAGAACAGCGGGCGCGTGGTCGTCACGCCCTGGTAGACCCACGGCAGCCACGTGGACGCCACCCCGACGACCGCCACGCCGAAGCGCCAGTCGCGTCCGGCGAGCCACCACACGCAGGCCACGACCAGGGCCACCGCCGCGAACCACCACAGCAGCGGCGTCCCCATGCCGGAGATCACGCGCAGGCAGTCGCCGGACGGCACCGTGCAGCCGTCCGTGCCGTTCTTGATGCCGTTGATCGCGTCGATGCCGATGGGACGCAGCATCAGCAGCCAACCGGCCGGGTGCGCGTTGTACGGGTGGGTGGCCTTGTTGATGAAGTCGCCGGTGTGGAAGTCGTAGATCTCCTTGTGGTACCAGAGCCAGGACGCGATGTCGGCCCCGAAGGCCTTCACCAGCGGCTCGTCGGGGCGCTGGGCGCCCCAGGTTCGGTCCCAGCCGCCGGAGGTCGCGAACCAGCCGGTCCACGTCGCCACGTACGTGGCGACCGCGCACAGCACCAGCGCGACGAAGGCCGGCAGCCCGTCGTACAGCAACGCCATCCACGACCGGAAGTCGGCACCGGCGAGCCGGCGAGCGCCGACGTCCCACAGCACCGAGAGGAGGGCGAAGGCCGCCAGCACGTAGATCGAGTTCCACTTGACCCCGATCGCGCAGCCGAACATCACCCCGGCCACCCACCGCCAGGGGCGCCAGAGGGCGTAGCGCCCGAACGCCCCGCCGAGGTCGGTCGCGTTCACGAAGGTGAGCTGGTCGGCCAGCCGGTTACGGAACCAGTCGCGGTCCACCACGATGGCGGACACGGCCGCGACGATGAAGAACGCCTGGAAGATGTCGAGCAGGGCGATGCGCGACATCGTGAACTCGAGCCCGTCGAACGTCAGCAGGATGCCCGCGATGACGCCCACCAGCGTCGAGCGCGAGACCCGCCGCGCCAGCCGGATCGTCGCCACGATCAGCAGCGTCCCGAAGACGCAGGAGGCGAACCGCCAGCCGAAGCTGTTGACGCCGAACATCAGCTCGCCGACGGAGATCAGCCACTTGCCCAACGGCGGGTGGACGACGAAGCTCGGCCCGTTCTGCATGAAGGAGTAGTCGCCGGCCACGAACGCCTTGTTGGTGGCGTCCATGGGGTCGGGCCACTGCCGCTCGTAGCCGAACCGCAGCATCGAGTAGGCGTCCTTGGCGTAGTACGTCTCGTCGAAGATCAGGTAGGACGGGTAGCCGAGGTTGACGACGCGCATCACGAACGCCAGCACCGCGATCGCCCCGGTGAGCACCCACGACCGGACGCCGTCCGTCGGCATGAAGTCGCGCAGCCGCACGATGGTCGGCAGGTCGGTGATGCGCGTGGGGGCCAAGCGGGTCGCCCCGCCGATCGCGCGCCTGGGCGCGGCGGCCGCGTCCGGAGGCGGGAAGTCGGGGGAACTCACCCGGTCATCCTAGCCATGGCGCCCGGCGGAGCCCGGCTCCGCCAAGGTGCGCCGACGGGGCTCGTAACCGCACGTTGTGCCCACAACGTGCGGTAACACGACCGCTGACGAGGTCGAGGGGGACCCCGCCATACTGTGAGCCGTGACTTCCGTTGAGGCGCCCGCGGGCGCCGGCGTCCTGGTGCTGGCCGCCACCCCGATCGGCGACGTCGCGGACGCCTCGCCCGCGCTGCTGCGCGAACTCACCGGCGCCGGCCTGATCGCCGCCGAGGACACCCGCCGGCTCAAGGCCCTCGCCGCGCGGCTCGGGATCGCGATCACGGCGCCCGTCACGTCGTACTTCGACGGCAACGAGGCGTCCCGGGTCGACGCGCTGCTGGAGGCGCTGGCGTCCGGCCTGCGGGTCGTCGTCGTGACGGACGCCGGCATGCCCCTGGTGTCCGACCCGGGCTTCCGCATCGTGACGGCCGCCGTCGAGCGGGGGTTCCGCGTGACGGCGGTGCCGGGGCCGTCCGCGGTGCTCACCGCCCTCGCCCTGTCGGGGCTGCCGTCCGACCGGTTCTGCTTCGAGGGCTTCCCGCCCCGCAAGTCCGGGGAACGGCGACGCCGGCTGGCGGCGGTCGCGTCCGAGCCGCGGACGATGATCTTCTTCGAGGCGCCCCACCGGCTCGCCGACTTCCTCGCGGACGCCGTCGCCGAGCTCGGCGCCGACCGGCCGGGCGCCGTCTGCCGCGAGCTGACGAAGACCTACGAGGAGGTCATCCGGGGGCCGCTCGCCGAACTCGCCGCGTGGGCGTCCGGCACCGTGCTCGGCGAGATCACCGTCGTCATCGGCGGGGCGCCCGAGCGGGCGACGTCCATCGAGGACGCCGTCGCGTCCGTCCTGGCCCAGGTGGACGCGGGCGTCCGCTTCAAGGACGCCGTGGCCGAGGTGGCGTCCGGGGCCGGGCTGGCCAAGGGCGTCCTCTACGACGCGGCCCTCGCGGCGCGCAAGGGCCGCTGAGCGGCGGGGTCGATCGCGCCCGGCGTCGCTTAGGATGGCCCAACCTCGCGGCGACGCGAACGAGGAGGCGGCATGGTCAACTGGTGGCTGGTCCTGAGCGCGGGGCTGCTCGCGGGCGCGACGACGTGCGCGGTGACCCAGGGCGGGCTGCTCGTCGGCCTGATCGCACGACAGCGCAAGGCCGCGGGCCTTCCCGCGGGACGCACCACCGCGGCCGACGACCTCGCCCCGGTCGGCGGGTTCCTGGCCGGCAAGCTGCTCTCCCACACGCTGCTCGGCGGCGTCCTCGGGGCGCTCGGCACGGCGTTCGGCTTCGACCCGCGCGTCGGCGCCGTGGCGCTGCTCGTCGCCGGCGCCCTGCTGCTGATGCTGGGGCTGGGCTCGCTCGGCGTCCCGGTGCTGCGCGACGTGAAGTTCACGCCGCCCGACTCGTGGCTGGCGGTCGTCCGGGGCCAGACCCGGTCGAAGTCGGCCGCCGCGCCGTTCCTGTTGGGGGTGGCCGTGCTGCTCGTGCCGTGCGGGGTGACGCTCTCGATGGAGGTGCTCGCGGCCACCAGCGGCTCGGCGCTGACCGGCGCCCTGGTCATGGCGGTGTTCGTGCTCGGCACGGCGCCGCTGTTCACGCTCTACGGCTACCTGAGCCAGAAGCTGCCCTTCGGGCGCGCGATGTCGACGGCGCTCGGCGCGCTGGTGGTGGTGTTCGGCCTGGTCACCGTCAACGCCGGCCTGGTCGCCGCCGGATCGCCGGTGTCGTTCGGCGGGCTCCCGGGGTTCGGCGCGCCGGCCGTCACGGCCGCTCCGCCGCCCTCGGGTGCGCCGGGACAGGCCCAGGACGTCCGCGTCCAGGCCCTGAACGGCGGCTACTCGCCGCAGATCGTGACGGCGTCCGCGCAGGGGCCCGTGCGGCTCACGTTCACGACCGACAAGGTGGCGTCCTGCATCCTGTCGACGGCGCTGCCCACCCTCGGCAAGCAGGTCATCCTGCCGTCCTCGGGGTCGAAGACCCTCGACCTGGGCAAGCTCGCGCCCGGCGACTACCCGATCTCGTGCAGCATGGGCATGTACACCGCGACGCTCCGCGTCGTCGCCTGAGGAGGGCTCGATGCGCACCGTCACCTTCGCCATCACCGGGATGCACTGCGCCTCCTGCGGCCTGCTGATCGATGACTGCCTGCTCGACGTCGACGGGGTCGCCGACGCGCGCACCTCGCTGAAGACCGAGCGCACCGTCGTCCAGGCCGACGACTCCGTCGGCGACGCCGACCTCGTGGCCGCCATCGTGGAGGCCGGCTACACGGCGACGGTCGTCGAACACGACTAGAGCCGGCTCAACGACGAAGTCGGCCCCGAATTCCCCCTTTTCGTGCGTTGAGCGGGCTCTCGTCGAGTTGGGCCCGGAAACCCGCGAACGTCGCGGCGCGCCGATCATCTAGGCTGACCCGGTCCCGACCGAAGGAGGCTGGAGTGGGCACCTCGCGCCCGGCGCCGCCCGAGCCGCTGCCGTCGCCGGTCACGGACGCCCACACGCACCTGCCGTCGTCGACGGTCAAGGGCGGGCTGAGCGCCGACCAGGCGGTGCCGCTGGCGGCCTCCGTCAACGTCACGCGGCTCGTGGACGTCGGCTGCGACGTCGCGTCCAGCCGCGAGGCGATCGGCAACGCCGAGAACCACCCGGGCGTCGTCGCCACCGTCGCACTGCACCCGAACGACGCGGCGAGGTCGGCGTCCCTCGACGAGGACCTGCGCGTCATCGAGGCGCTCGCGACGGCGTCCGACCGCGTGCGCGGCGTCGGCGAGACCGGGCTCGACTTCTACCGCACCACGGACGCCGCCGCGCAGGCCCGGCAGCGGGTCAGCTTCGCGGCGCACATCGCGTTCGCCAAGGCGAACGGGTTGGCGCTGGTGATCCACGACCGGGACGCCCACGAGGCGATCCTCGACGTCCTGGACGCCGAGGGCTGGCCCGAGCGGGTGCAGTTCCACTGCTTCTCCGGCGACGCCGCGTTCGCCCGGCGCTGCCTGGCCCACGACGCGTACCTCAGCTTCCCCGGCACGATCACCTACAAGGGCAACGACGACCTGCGCGAGGCGCTGCGGGTCACGCCGCTCGACCGGCTGCTCGTCGAGACCGACGCGCCCTACCTCACGCCGGTGCCGCACCGGGGGAAGACGAACGCGTCCTATCTGGTGCCGGTGACCGTGCGGTTCATGGCGGCCGAGCGCGGGGAGCCGCTCGACGCACTGTGCGCCGCGCTGCACTCCAACGCGTCCGCCCTCTTCGGCGACTGGGGGAGCGATGGCTGACGGACTGCTGGACCCCCGGACGATCCGGGCGCTGGCGTCCGAGCTCGACCTGCGTCCCACGAAGCAGCGCGGGCAGAACTTCGTGCACGACGCGAACACCGTCCGCCGGATCGTGGCGGCGTCCGGGATCACGCCCGACGACGTCGTCCTGGAGATCGGGCCGGGGCTCGGGTCGCTGACGCTGGGTCTGCTGGAGGCGTCCGCGCACGTCACGGCCATCGAGATCGAGTCGTCGCTGGCGCGGCGCCTGCCCGTGACGGTCGCCGAGCGACTCCCGGACGCCGCCGCGCGCCTGACCGTCATCGAGGCCGACGCCCTGACCGTCGACACGCTGCCCGACCCGCAGCCGACCGCGTTGGTGGCCAACCTGCCCTACAACGTGAGCGTCCCGGTGCTGCTGCACCTGCTCGCCCACTTCGACGGCTGGACGCGCGGCCTGATCATGGTGCAGTTGGAGGTCGCCGACCGGCTCGTCGCCGGACCGGGGTCGAAGACCTACGGCGTCCCGAGCGTGAAGCTGGCCTGGTACGCGTCGGCGGTGCGGGCGGGGACGGTCCCGCCCGCCGTGTTCTGGCCGATGCCGAACGTCGACTCGGGGCTCGTGCGCATCACGCGCCGCGAGCCGCCGGTGACGTCGGCGTCCCGCGAGGAGGTCTTCGCCGTCGTGGACGCCGCCTTCGCCCAGCGCCGCAAGATGCTGCGGGCCGCCCTGGCCGGCATCTTCGGGTCGTCCGCGGCTGCGTCCGAGGCGCTTCAGGTCGCCGGTGTCGACCCGCAGGCCCGCGGCGAGACCCTGACGGTCGAGCAATTCGCCCGCATCGCCGAGCAGGCGTCCGGTCTCACCGATCCGCGCGCGCCCCGCTGATCTCCGAACCCGCGTTAACAGCACGTTCACAAGGGCGTATGGCCATGTGAACGTGCTGTTAACGGCGATGGGCCGGGGCGAGTTCCGGATTCGCTAGTGCGGATGGGCGCCAGGGTTGATAGACAGTCCCCATGACGGAGGCCCGAGCGAACCCCCTGGTGCGCGTCCGCGCCGCCGGCAAGATCAACCTGGCGTTGCGCGTGGGACCCCGCCGCCCCGACGGCTTCCACCCGCTGGCTACGGTCTTCCAGGCCGTGAGCGTGTTCGACGACGTCGAGGTGCGGCACGCCCGGCCGGGCACGTTCGCGGTGAGCGTCACCGGCCCGCAGGCCGAACTGGTGCCGACCGACGGACGCAACCTGGTGGTCCACGCCGCCCACCTCCTCATCGAGCGCTACCGGCTCGACCGCGTGGGGGCGGAGATCGCGATCCGCAAGTCCATCCCGGTCACGGGCGGCATGGCGGGCGGCTCGGCCGACTGCGCCGCGGCGCTGCTGGCGCTGAGCGTGCTGTGGGATCTCGACGTCACCCCGAACGAGCTGGCCGAGCTCGGTGGACGCCTCGGCTCCGACGTGCCGTTCGCCCTGATGGGCCAGACGGCGTTCGGCAAGGGACGCGGCGACGACCTCGTCCCGGTGCTGAGCCGCGGCACCTACCACTGGGTGCTCGCCTTCGCCGACTTCGAGCTGTCGACGCCCGCGGTCTTCGCCAGGTTCGACGAACTGAACCCGGCGCCGAGCCCCGACCTGGACGTCCCCCGCGGCATGCTCGAGGTGCTGGCCTCCGGGGACGCGAACGCCCTCGCGGGCGTCCTCGTCAACGACCTGCAGGACGCCGCCCTGGCGCTCCGGCCCGAACTGGCCCGCACCATGGACACCGGCCTGGAGGCGGGGGCGCTCGCGTCCCTGGTGTCGGGCTCGGGGCCCACGATCGCGTTCCTGGCGCCCAGCGAGGAGGCGGCCATCGACCTGTCCTGCGAGCTCGGCAAGGCGGGCGTCTGCCGGACGGTGCGGCGGGTCAGCGGACCCGTCCACGGTGCCCGGCTGGTGACCTAGTCCCGGGACGCCCGCCCGGCCTCGATGCGCAGCTGCGGGTGCGGATTGAGGCGGCGCATGCCGTTCCAGGTGAGGTTGACCAGGTGCGTCGCCACCTCGCGCTTGGCGAGGTCGGTGGACTCGCGGTTGTCGACCCACCACTGCCCGGCGAGCGCGACGAGGCCGACCAGCATCTGCGAGTAGAGCGGCGCGGTCTCCGGGTCGAAGCCGTGGTCGTTGAACTGGGCGGCGAGCAGCCCCTCCACCCGGCTCGCGATCGACGACAGGATCGTCTGGTACGACCCCGACTGCGTGTACGGCGAGGAGTCGCGGGAGATGATCCGGAAGCCGTCGGTGTTCTCCTCGATGTAGTCGAGGAGGGCCATCGTCCCGAGCTCGATCAGCGACCGCGGGTCGGTCGCGGGCCGCGCGATGGCGTCCGTGATGGCGTCGTGCAGGTGCCGCACCTCGCGGTCGACGACGACCGCGTAGAGGCCCTCCTTGCCGCCGAAGTGCTCGTAGACGACCGGCTTGCTGACCTGGGCGTGGGCGGCGATCTCCTCCACGGAGGTGCCGTCGAGGCCCCGCTCGGCGAACAGCGTCCGGGCGACGTCGACGAGCTGCTCGCGGCGCTCCGCCCGCGTCATCCGGACGCGCGCGTTCCGGCTGCGCGGGAGCTTCGGCTCGGTGGTCACCCCCCAAGTCTGGACTACGTTGGCCCAGGACGCCTCATGGCCAGGCCGGACGCCGCCCGCGGCGTCCCGGGATGCGGGCCGGCGGCGTCCCCCGTAGACTCGTCAGGTGCCCGCCAGCGGGCGCGTTCCCCGGTTGGTCTTTCGGTAGGGCCCGCCTGACTTTGAATCAGGACTAGCGCAGCAGGTTCGACTCCTGCCCGGGGAGCTGCCGGCGCCTCGCCCGGGCTCCCGCGGCGATCTCGAGGACCTCCTGAGTGCTCGCCTCGCGGCGGGTGCTGGCGAGTTGGCGCTCCAGTTGGTCGCGGCGCTGGTCCAGCCAGCCCTCCGCGGCCTGGCTCGCGACGAGCCGGGCGCTGTGTTCGCAGGCCATGGCGTCCAGCAGCAGGTCGTAGATCCGGATGTAGAGGAGCTCCCTGGCGGCGGCGGCCGCCAACTGGTCGTCGGGCACGAAGCGGACGGCGGGGGCGTCCGGCGAGACCGGCGCCGCGATCGGCAGCATCCGGATCGCATGGGGGACGTGGCTGCCCACGCCCGTGAAGACGCTCGACACGGCGTCCAGGCTCTTCAGCCCCAGCCCGGCGTACGTGCCCAGGATGGCCTCGGCCAGGGGCAACAGGGCCCGGGTGATGCCGTCGACCGAGGTCGGCATGGCGTAGACCGCGGTCAGGTCGACCCTGCGGCGGCGCAGCATGGCGGCCGACCGGTGGCCGACGCACAAGGTGGGGCCTGGGCCGAGCTCCAGGCGCCGGTCCACCGCGGCGGCGACGATCCGGCTGTTGTACCCGCCGCACAGGCCGAGTTCGCCTCCGATGACCAGCATGCCGGCGGGGCCGTCCCCGGCGGCCAGGTGCACCCCGCTCCACGCGGCGATCTGCTCGACGGCGTCCCGGTAGACGTTGGCGGGCTCGATGTCCCGGCGGGTCTCGCGGAAGTGCCGGGCCGAGATGCTCTTCAGCGCGTTCACGGCGGTCCGGAGGGTCTGCAACGAGCGCAGGCGGCGCTGCAACTCGATCTTCCGCTTCACGGCGAGCTCCGGGTGTGGCGGACGATCAGGTCGTGGAGGCGTTCGTCCCAGCCGTCGGGAGGCTCGGTGCCGTTCTCGAGCGCCGCGACCGTCTCCGGCAGGTCTGGCGCCACCCGGTCGAGGGCGGCCCAGGTGTGGTCGGCCGCGGTCGCGGGCGCGAGCTCGTCCAGCCATCCGGCGTTGGCGGCGGTGAGGGCCAGGATCTGTTGGGCGACCGTCCTGGGCGTGAAGCGCGGCTGTCGAAGCAGCCCGCGGACGAGGAGGCCCCGCTCGACCGCCGTGCGCGTCGCCGGGTCGACGTCGAGCCCGACCCGGGTGAGCGACTCGAGCGTCTCGAAGCGGGACATGACGATGCGCAGGTTGCGGGCGGCCCTGCGCATCGGCGGGGACTGGGCGGCGCCCCCGACCCTGGAGACGCTGCGGCCGAGGTCGATCGCGGGCCGCTGGTTGCGTTCGAAACGGATGGTGTCGAGGTAGAGCTGCCCGTCGGTGATCGAGATCAGGTTGGTGGGGATGTAGGCGGAGATGTCCCCGTCGGTCGTTTCCACGATGGGGAAGGCGGTCACGGAGCCGCCGCCCAGCGCGGCGCTGCGCGCGGTCGCCCGTTCGAGCAACTGGGCGTGGATGTGGAAGATGTCGCCCGGGAAGGCCTCGCGTCCGGGCGCCCGCCCCAGCAGCAGGGCCAGCTCGCGGTAGGCGTCGGCGTGCTTGGTGAGGTCGTCATAGACGACCAGGGCGTCCGACCCCCGCTCCGCGAAGAACTCGGCGATCGCCGCCCCGGCGTACGGGGCCAGGTACTGAAGGCCGGGCGCGGTCGCGGCGTCCGCGGCCACGATGACGGTGTTGGCCAGCGCACCGCAGTCGCGCAACGACTCGAGCACGCCCAGCATCCGCGACATCGGCTGGCCGACCAGGACGTAGACACAGAAGACGTCGCCGGGCCGTTGCGCGGCGACGATGTCGAGGGCCAGGGAGGTCTTCCCGACGTTCCGGTCGCCCACGACAAGCTGCCGCTGGCCCCGCCCGATGGGGATGGCGGCGTCGATCACCATGACGCCCGTGAGCAGGGGACGCTCCACCGGCGCCCGCTCCGACAACCGGGGGGCCTCCCGGAAGAGGGGACGCGACGCCCCGCGGATGACGGGCCCGTCGTCGAGGGGGCGTCCGAGGGGGTCGATCGCGCGCCCGAGCAGGTCCGAACCCACGGCCAGGGCGGGGGCCCGTCCGAGCGCCTCGACTCCGTCGGCGGCGCGCACCCGTTCGGAGGCGTCCAGGAGCACGACGCCGGTGCGACCCGGCTCCAACTCGTAGGCCATGCCGAGGACGCCGGACGAGAAGACCACCAACTCGTCCGAGCCGACGCCCTGGAGACCGACCACCTGGGCGACTCCGTCCGCGACGCTCGCGACCGCCCCGCGCAGGCGCAGCGCGGCGCGGAGGTCTGGTGGGCCGGCGTCCGCGAGTCGGCGGAGCAGCTCCCGCGTGGCGGGTCGAACGGGCTCACTCATCGGCGCCACCTGGGCTTGGCCCGCGGCTCGTGGTGGCGACTTCGCGGGCCGCGAGCCGGGCGATCCCGGCGGCGGTGGCGTCCACCTGCCCGGCGTGGGTGGTGATCCTGACCCCCGCCCCGAGTTCGGGGACGATGCGCTGGACGAATCCGTCCCCGAGGGCGCCGACCAGACAGGCGAGGGCCTCCGCCCCGAGTGGACGGGCCGACTCCACCTCCACGGGGCTGCCGTCGGCGGCCCGCACGACCGCGAGCTCGGTGCACGCGGCCCGGACGAGGGCGATGTCGAGGTCCGGCCCTTCGATGGTGCCCAGCAGGCGGAGGACGGCGAGCGCCGCGACCTCGCCGACGGCGGACGCCACCTCGTCGGTCTGCTGTTCGCGGGCGGCGCCGAACTGGCCGTCGAAGGCGCGGCGTTCGGCGTCCTGTTCGGTGCGGGCCCGCTCCTTGAGCCGTGCGGCCTCGAGGCGCGCGGCGGCGAGCAGCCGCTCGCGCTGGTCGGCGATGTCGGCGTCCGCGGACGTCCAGGCCTGGCGCGCCTTCCCGGCGAGTTCGTCGGCCTCGGCCCGGACGCGGTCGGCCTCGGCCTCAGCGGCGACGCGTTCGTCGCGCTCCCGGTCGAGCGCCGAGCGGACCGGCCTGAAGAAGAAGTAGCCGAGCGCCGCCGCGAGGACGAGGAAGTTGATCGCCTCGAACAGGAAGTTGGCCAGGACGGGGGACACGGGATCAGCCCAGCATCGGGTTCGCGAACAGCAGGACCAGGGCGATGACGAGGCAGAAGATCGCGGTCGACTCGACCATCGCGAGAGCGACGAACTGGTTCCGCGTGATGGACCCGGCTTCGTCCGGCTGGCGCGCGAGGGCGTCCAGGCCGGCGGCCCCGATGCGGCCCTCGCCCAGCGCCGCGCCGAAGGCGCCGAGGGCGATCGTTAGCCCGGCGGTGACGATCGACCCCAGGGCCAGAATGGTGTGCTCAGTCATGAGGTGCCTTCCTCTTCGAGCTGAGAGGCCGCGCCGATGTAGACGCTGGCCAGGATGGTGAAGATGTAGGCCTGCAGGCAGCCGATCAGGAGGTCGAGCGCCATCAGTGGGACGGGCACCAGCACGCCGACCAGGGCGACGATGACGGCGACCACGAGCTGCCCGCTCATCATGTTGCCGAACAGACGCAGGGCGAGGGCCAGGGTCCGGGACAGCTCGCTGATCACGTGCAGCGGGAACAGCAGGGGGTTGGGACGGAAGTAGCCGGCGAGGTAGCCGCGGACGCCGCGGGCGCGAATTCCGGCGACCGGCACGGCGAGGAAGACCAGGACCGCCAAGGCGGCCGTGGCGGCCAACGTGGCGGTGGGGGCCGACAGGCCGGGGAGCTGCCCGATGACGGTGGCGGCGACGACGAACAGGAAGAGGGTGCCGGCGAAGGGTTCGAGGCCCGGGACCGGATGCCCGGCCGAGTCGGCCACCAGGTCGCTGAGGAACCGGTGGGTGATCCGGCCGAGCGCGGCCAGCCGGCTCCCCGGCCGATTCCGGACCGCCCGGGACGCCAGCAGGGCGAAGGCCAGCACCAGCAGGCTCGCCGCGACGCTGGTCACCATGGTCATCGTCACCGGGATGGGTCCCAGCCACCCCAGGACCTCGTCGTCGAAGATCCTCGGCGTCATGGCAGCCTCCGCCACGCGAGGAGCCCCAGCAGCAGGAAGCCCGCCGCCCACCCGGCCGCCGCCGGCAGCAGGTGCCCGGCCCGGGCGCTGGCGTACAACACGGCACCCACGACCAGAAGGCGCAGCGGCCAGGACCAGAGTCGCGGCCCGCGACGCGCCTCGCGACCCAGCAGTCCGGCCTGGACGCCGCCGGCGGCGGCGCCGATGAGGACGAACAGCCAACCGATCATGGCTTCCCCCGAACCGTCCGGTAGGCGATGTAGGTGCCGAGGCCCACGCCGAGCAGCAGCAGCGTGAGCGTGCAGGCGATGCCGAGCCGCCAGAGCCCGTCGAGGTACCGGCCGAGCAGCCCGCCGCCCGTGCCGAGGAGCACGATGGGCCACCCGACGCTGCCGATCAGGGCGAGGGAGGACGCCAGCCGGGCGGGCTCCCGCCGGGCCAACCGTTCCAGGTCCCGTCGCGTCCGGTCGCGGGCGTTCCCACGCCGCAGTGGGTCGTCAGCCATCGGACTGCCCCCGCTGCCTCGGGTTCAACTCCCGGATGATGCGCTGCTCCAACTCGGCGAGGCGCCGCCGGGTCACCAACTCGCTCTCGGGGAGGGCGGACGCCTCGTCGAGCGCCGCGAGGACCTCCGCGCCGTCGGCTCCGGTGACGGCGAACGGGGTGACCAGAAGCGCGTCGTCGCGGGAAGCCCGGAGGAGCCCGCCGGCGGTCGCCGCGAACGTCCGCCCGGCCCCGGCGTCGATGATCACCAGGCCCGGTTCGACCACCGTGACGAAGGGTTCCTGGCGG
>Ga0075152_10001457_pt1 | contig 17072 bp, 13 predicted proteins | sample JI61114C2DNA_FD_70964 | JGI IMG/M metagenome (GOLD analysis project Ga0075152, IMG submission 70964) | Wastewater effluent complex algal communities from Wisconsin, to seasonally profile nutrient transformation and Carbon sequestration -... | ecosystem: Engineered > WWTP > Effluent > Algae...
GTCGGCGCCGAGGTTGGAGGTCATGATCAGGACGGCGTGGCGGAAGTCGACGGTGCGGCCGCGGCCATCGGTGAGGCGGCCCTCGTCGAGCACCTGCAGCAGCAGCTGATGGACGTCGCGGTGGGCCTTCTCGATCTCGTCGAGGAGGACGACGCAGTGGGGCTGCTTGAGCAGGGGGTCGGTGAGGGCGCCGCCCTGCTCGTGGCCGACGTAGCCGGGCGGGGCCCCGACGACGCGGGCGACCGCGTGGCTCTCGGCGTACTCGCTCATGTCGAGGCGCACGAGCGCGCCCTGGCGGTCGAAGAGGGCGCCGCACAGGGCCTTGGCGATCTCGGTCTTGCCGACGCCGCTGGGGCCGAGCAGCAGCACGGTGGCGACCGGGCGCTGCGAGCTGAAGCCGGCGCGGTTGCGGCGGATCAGCTGGGCGAGGGCCGTGATCGCGTGGTCGTGGCCGACGACCTGGCGCGAGAGCTCGCCCTCGAGGTCGAGCATCTCCTGGTTGCCGAGGCCCTCGATGCGCTCGCGGGGGATGCCGCTGCGCTCGCAGACGATCTCGATCCAGGTGTCGCGGCCGACGTGGCTGCGGCCCTCGCGGGCCGTGCGGGCGCAAGCGAGGTCCAGCAGGTCGAGGGCGCGGCCGGGCATGGCGAGGCCGCCGAGGAAGCGATCGGCGAGGCGCGTGAGCTCGTGCAGGCGTGAACCTGTCCCCAGGGACAGACCGTGCTCGGCGAGGATCGCCGGGGCGGCCGCGGCGACGGCGGCGCGCAGGTCGTCGCCCTCGAGCACCGGGAGCTCGAGCACGTCGAAGGTCGAGGAGAGGCCGGGGAGCCAGGCCTCGAGCCGGGCGCGGCCCTCGGGGGAGACGATCGTCAGCACCGGCGGATGTCCCGAGGACCAGATCTTGACCAGCGCCGGGAGGAACACCGGCGGGGTGTCGCTGCCGACCTGGTCGAGGTCGTCGAGGATCGCCACGCCGCGCTGCTTGGCGACGGCGAGCAGGTCGGCGCGCAGGCCGTCCTCGTCGACGTAGGTGGCGGCGCCGAGCAGGAACACCGGCGATCCGAGGATCCGCGCCAGATGGCTGGCGATCAGCGTGCGGCCGCTGCCGTGCGGGCCGACCAGCAGCGGCGGTCGCGGCGAGCGGCGCAGCACGGCGTCGGCGAGGCGGGCGAGCGCGGCCTCGCGGCCGTGCAGCGGCGGCAGGTCGCGCGCGAGCAGCGGGGCCAGCCGCGGGCCCGGACGCAGCTCGGGGCGCGCGCGCTCGGGCTGGCGCGCGCGCTCGTCGTGCTCGTCGTGCTCGTCGTGCTCGGCGTGCGCACGGTCGTCGGGGATCGCGGGCGGGTGCCGGGTGTGGCTGTCCTCCGGGACAGGTTGGTGCCGGGCGCGACGGCTGTCCTCCGGGGCCGCGACGGCGCGGGCGCGACGGCTGTCCTCCGGGACCGCGACGACGCGGGCGCGACGGCTGTCCTCCGGGACCGCGACGACGCGGGCGCGACGGCTGTCCTTGAGGACAGCTGATAGCCCGCGGTTTGGCTCGCCTCTGTGGCTGTCCTCGGGGACAGGCGGCGGGGCTCGACGCGGGAGCTCGGCGACCGGCTCGCCGGCGCGGCGCAGGGGGACGCGTGCGGCGCGGCGTGGGCCGTCGTCGGGGCGCAGGGGGACGACGCGGGCCTCGCCGACGGGGGCGCTCTGGCTCATGCGCGTGCGGCGGGGCAGGGGGGCGTGGGCGGCGAGGTTCTCGGCCTCGCGCAGCCGATCGATGAGCCGCTTGCGCAGCGAGCCGCAGGGCACACCGGCGCGCTCGAGCAGCTGATAGGCGTGGGCGTCGGCGCTGCGGACGATGGCCAGCAGGAGCTCGAGCTCACCGGCGCCGGGGCGGCCGGCGCTGCGCTGGGCGATGCGGACGCGCCAGTCGGCGGGCTCGGTTTCGATCTCGGCGTGCAGCTCGGCGACGCCGCCGCGCAGCGCCGCCATGTCGACGCCGAATTCGGCGAGGGTGTCCCGGACCGCGGCGCCGTCACAGAGCGCGAGCAGGAGCTCGCAGGAGCAGCGCGCCTGGCCGGCGGGCGCGGGGGCTCGCCGACCCGCGGCGCGCAGGGGGGACTCACCCGTCATGAGCGGACGCTAACCGGGGCGGCCGCTCTGGCCAAAAAACCTGCGGGCGAAGCTGCGTGGCCGCGCGCGGGGTGTGCGCTGCGCCGGGCGTCGCTTGCCTGGCGCCGGCCGATCCGATAAGGCTCGCCGTCAGTCGCAGTCCGCAGTTCGTTCGCAGTTCGTCGTTCGTCGTTTGCAGGAGCATCGCACCGTCATGACCGCCACCGAGCGCCCGCGCAGCAGCCACCGCTTCCAGATCTTGCTGTGCGAGGGTCCCAGCTGCGGCATCACCCACGAGAGCGAGTGTCTCAAGCATCACCTCGCGGGCAAGATCGCGGCAGACGCGGACCTGCACGGGCGGGTCACCGTCATCGACTACATGTGCTTCGGCCGCTGCAGCGAGGGGCCGAACCTGTTCGTGCGCCGGCTGGCCCCGGGCGAGCGCGCCGACCTCGAGCCGCCCGTGACCGCGCTCGCGCTCGCGCCGGGCTTTTATCCCGGCATGGACCCCGAGAAGTGCGACCGGGTGCTCGTTGGCCACTGCACGCACGGTGAGCCGGTGGCCGAGCTCATCGAGGATTACTGAGCGAGCGCGGCGCAGGGAGCGGGCGCGCGGCTCACAGCGCGGGCGCGCGGCTCACAGCGCGGGCGCGCGACGCAGGGAGCGGGCGCGCGGCTCACAGCGCGGGCGCGCGGCTCACAGCTTGATGCGCATGCCGTCGCGGGCGGCGACCGCGTCGGGCCAGTGCTCCTGGGCGGCGGCCTCGATCTTGCGCAGCATCTCGTCGTCGTGGCCGGGGTCGTGGCTGTAGAGGACGAGCTTCTTGACGTTGGCCGCGCGGGCGAGCTTGACGGCCTCGGCGAAGGTGCTGTGGCCCCAGCCCTGCTTGCCGGCGCAGTACTCCTCGGTGGTGTACTGGGCGTCGTAGATGAGCACGTCGGCGTCGCGGGCGAGCTCCTTGAGGCTCTCGTTGATGTGGTCGGGGGCGTGCTCGGTGTCGGTGGCGAAGACGATGCTCTTGCCGTGCTCGTCGACGCGGAAGGCGGTCGACTCCTGCGGGTGGGGCAGGGGGATGTGGCGGACGGTGGCCTCACCGATGGCGACGACGTCGTCGGCGTGCAGCTGCTGGAAGGTCCGGACCGCGGCCATCATCTCGAGGCTGACCGGGAAGAACGGCGTCTGCATCTGCCGCTCGAGGATCGACTTGGCGTCCTTCGTACAGCGGATGTTGAGGCGGAAGTCGGGCAGGAAGGCGGGGGCGAAGAAAGGGAAGCCCTGGATGTGGTCCCAGTGGGCGTGGGTCAGGAACAGATGCACGGTCCGCGAGTGCATCGCCTTGGTCTGGATCAGCCGGACGCCGAGCTCGCGGACGCCGGAGCCGGAGTCGAAGATCACGGTGTCCGTCGTGCTCTCGAGCGAGATCTGCAGGCAAGGGGTGTTGCCGCCGAACTCGACGTAGCGCGGCCCGGACACCGGGATGCTGCCACGAGTGCCCCAGAACGTCACTTCCATGGGGCGCTATCCTTCGCGGGCTGCATGCAGGGCCGATGATAGGTCAGATCAAATTTTCTTGGCAAGCGCGGGCCTTTGCGGCTCGCCGACGGACCGACATCGTCGCCATGCACGATGTGAAACGGCGTGCGCGCCGGAGCGGCGCGGGCGCGAACCCGGGCTCGCCGTAGAAGCCGGCCGGTCCCGCGTTAAACGCTGGTGCCCGTCGAGTGGGACCGCGTCGCCGCCACGGAGCCGCCGCCGCCCGCGCGACGCGGGTGGCGACAACGCGCGTATCTGACCCTCGATGGCCGGGTATTGCGCCGGTTCGGCGCCGCAGCCCCGGGCGCCGCGATGGGGATCACCTGTCGGGCGCCGATGGCGTGGCCGATCGTGCGCCATGTCCTACCCGATGATCATGTCCTCGTGGCGCGCCTGCCGGCCCGCGGCGAAGCGGCCGGGGTCCCAGCGCGTGAGCATCGGGTGCGGTGTGCCGTCGGCGATCCAGCGCGCGAGCAGGCGACCGACGGCGGGCGCCATCATGAAGCCGTGGCCGGTGAAGCCGCACACCTGAATGAAGCCGGGGTGGCCCGGGCTCGGGCCGACGATCGCGTCGCCGTCGGGCGAGACGTCGTAGGGGCCGACCCACTGGCGCAGGACCTTCATCGCCGCGGTGATCGGCATCAGTCGGGTCAGCGTGCGGCTGATGTGCGCGAGGAAGCGGAGGCTCGAGTGCAGGGTCAGGCTGGTGTCGCTGCCGTCCGCGGCGTCGGGCAAGGTGATGCCGGCGACCAGCTCGCCGCGGGTGCTCTGCGAGCAGTACAGGCCGCTGCCGAGGTCGACGACCAGCGGATCGAGGAAGGGCTTGAGCGGCTCGGAGGACAGGATCTCGTGGCGGTGCGGCTGGTTGGGCAGGGTGATGCCGAGGCCGCGGTTGAGGGTGTGACTCCACGCGCCGGTTGCGTTGACGACCCGCTGCGCCTGCACGGTCTCGCCGCTGCTCAGCCGCAGGAGGTAGCCGTCCTGTAGCGGCTCGACGCGGCTCACGCCGGTGTGGGTGCGCAGCAGGACCCCGCGGCGCACCGCCTGGCTGGCGTAGCCCCACACGAAGGGCCACGGGAACACGACGCCGTCCTCGGGGTTGAAGGATGCGAGCCGCAGGTCGTCGACGGCGAGCTGCGGGACGATCGCCTGGGCCTCGGCGGCGCTGAGCAGGCGGGTCGGGGCGCCGACCTCGGCGTGCAGCTCGGCGTTGCGGATCAGCCGGCGCTCGCCGGCCTCGCTGCGCGCGAGGAACAGGTAGCCGCCCTGGCGAAACCACAGGTTGATGTCGAGCTCCTGCGCGAGGCCCTTGCACTCGGCGATGCTCTCCATCATCAAGCGCACGTTGCCGGGGTCGCCCCACTGCATGCGCAGCCCGCCGCCGTTGCGCCCGGAGGCGCCGCTGACGAGGTAGCTGCGCTCGATCACGGCGATCTTCAGGCGCGGGGCGACGCCGGCGAGGTGGTAGGCGAGCGCGAGGCCCATGATGCCGGCGCCGACGATCGCTACGTCGACCGCGGGCGGCAGCGGCTGGCTCGGGCTGCCCATCGGCGCGCCGGTCGCGGGGCTCATGGGCGCTCGTCCTCGGTGCTGGCGGCGGCGAGGCTGCCGAAGGTGACGGGCTCGACCGGCGGGCGGGCGGTGAAGGGCTGGGCGTCCGCGGGCGCGAGGGCGCCGCGCTCGATGAGGAGCCGGCACAGCAGACCGACGCACTCCTTGCCCTGGCACGGTCCGGTGCCGAGGCCGGTGTAGCGCTTGATCTCCTCGACGGTGGTGAGGCCGCGGGCCAGGGTGTGATCGAGCTCGGCGAGGGTCACGTCCTCGCAGCGGCACACGAAGCAGCGCTCAGACACGGCGGACCTCCGGAGCGTCATGGGGGTGGCGATGACATGGCCCGAGGGACAGATCAGTCATGGCTGTCCTCCGGGACAGGTCGACCGAGCGCCCGCAGGATCGCGCGGGCGACCGCGCGGCCCGACGCGGGCGGGGCGAGCCCGAGGTCGGCGAGCTCGCCAGCGGCCCACAGGGTCCACAGCGCCTCCGCGGGCGGCGGAGGCGCGTCGGGGCGCGTGTCAGTGGCAGCGTCGGGGCGCGTGTCAGTGGCAGCGTCGGGGCGCGCGTCAGTGGCAGCGTCGGGGCGCGTGCCAGTGGCAGCGTCGGGGCGCGTGCCGGCGTCGGCGTGCACGTGGATGCGGCCCTCGAGCGGCGGGCCGGCGAGGGGGTGGTCCTCGGCGCGCAGCTGGACCCGGCCCTCGGCGTCGAGGACCGGCGCGAAGCCGGCGCCGGTCCAGCGCAGCGCGGCGCCGGCCTGGGCGGCGAGCTCGGAGGCCGGGGCGAGGGCGGGGCTGAGGGCGACCAGGCGGCAGGGGATCCGTCCGCTGCGCGTGACGACGGCCTTGACGTGGCGCCGGCCGGCGATGCGCAGGACCTCGCCGGGGGCGACCAGGGTCGCGCCGAGGGCCTGCGCGTGGGCGCCGGCCGCGGGCCCGTCGCCGATGACGACGATCGGGCGGGCCGTGCGGCGACCTGTCCTTGCGAGCAGGTGCAGGAGGCCGCGGGCCGAGAGCACGCCGGGGAGGTCGTTGCCGGGCAGGGGGATCGTCGGGACGTGGGCGCCGAGGGCGAGGATGACGTGACGCGGACGGACGAGGTGGAGGGTGGGGGCGCTGCCATGGCCGTCGTCGGGCCGATCGAGCGCGGCGGCGGCCCACAGGCCCTCGTGGGGGTAGGCCGCGAACACGCCGACGCCGGCGCGCAGCTGGGCGGGGAGCGGGGTCGGGTCGTCGGCGGCGAGGGCGAGGCGGTCGCGGCGCTCGAGCAGCAGGTGATCGACGCCGGCGGCGGCGAGCACCGCCGCGGCCGCGCGGCCCGAGCGACCTGCCCCGATGACCAGGACCTCGGGGACATGGTCTTCGCGCCAGGCGGGGCGCGCGGGGGCGGCGTCGGGCAGGGTCCCGAAGCCGGTGAGGTTGCGGGCGACGTCCTGCATCAGCTTGTTGACGATGCGCGGGTGGACGACGAGGTGGTGGTGATCGATGCCGCCGCGGAACACGGCGTCGATCAGCGCGCTCGGGTCGAGGTCGCCGTAGCTGTTCTGTGAGGCGACCCGCATGCCGGGTCGCACGGGGGTCAGGCAGGCGCGGACGTTGGGCTGGCCGTCGACGCGGACCAGGCAGGTGCCGCAGTCGCCGAGCAGGCAGTAGGCGCCGCGCGGCCGGCGGTACTTGGGGCTGCGGCTGGTCATCAGCTCGCCGGCGGCGATCAGCGCGGAGGCGACGGTGTCGTCGGGGTGCGCGGGCAGCTCGGCGCCGTCGAAGTCGATCGTCAGGCCGGTCGCGGGGCGCGAGGCGTCGGTCAGCGGCGGGGCCCTGCGCACGAGGCCCCGGATAGCACCGGCCCGGGGGCGCTACAAGGGCCGCTCGCCGAAGATCGCCGTGCCCACCCGCACCATCGTCGCGCCCTCGGCGATGGCGACCTCGTAGTCGCCGCTCATGCCCATCGACAGCTCGCGCAGCTCGACGTGCGGGCGGCCGCCGGCGCCCCGGGTTGCGAGCTCGCGCAGGGCCGCGAAGAACGGGCGGGTCCGCTCCGGCCCGTCGGCGGGGGGGATCAGCATCAGGCCCAGGCAGCGCAGCGCGCCGTCCTGGGCCGCGATCGCGTCGAGCAGGGCGGGCAGGGCCGCGGGCAGGACGCCGGCCTTCTGCGCCTCGCCGCCAAGGTTGACCTCGACGAGCACCTCCTGCGTGGCCCCCAGGGCGCGCGCGCGGGCGGCGATCGCCGTGACCAGCGAGGGCCGGTCGAGCGCGTGGATCAGGGCCTGACCGACCACCAGCCGGGCCTTGTTCGACTGCAGGGCGCCGATGAAGTGCCAGCGGACGGGGATGCCCTGCAGCTCCGGCGCGCCCTGCTTGGCGTGCAGCTCCTGGGCGTAGTTCTCGCCGAGGTCGCGCAGGCCGGCCGCGAGCGCGGCGCGCAGGGCGGTGACCGGCTGGCGCTTGCTGACGCCGATGAGCGTGACCTCGGGGCCGGGGCCGCGACGCTCGCAGGCCGCGGCGATCCGCTCGCGCACGCGGGCCAGGTTGGCGGCGATGTCGACTCCGGGCATCGCCGCAGCATACACGCGGCCGCGATCCCCAGCGACGAGCCCGGCGCGACGGATCAGCGCACGCCGAGGCCGCGCAGGGCGACCAGGACCTCGGCCAGCGGCAGGCCGACGACCGCGGTGTAGGAGCCCTCGATGCCGGTGACGAAGCCCGCGGCGCGGCTCTGGATCCCGTAGCCGCCGGCCTTGTCGCGCCAGTCCTCGCTGTCGAGGTAGGCGGCGAGCTCGGCCTCGTCGAGGCCGCGCATGTGCACCCGCGTGGTCACCTGACGCTCGATCCAATGGACCTGGGGGCCGCGCGCGTCGGCCAGCACGAAGGCGGTGGTCACCCGGTGGGCGCCCGCCCCCGTGAGGGCGCGCAGGATCGTGGCGGCCTCGGCGCGATCGCCGGGCTTGCCGATCGGCGAGGCCTGCGGGTCGCCGACCTCGCCGAGCCACACCGTGGTGTCGGCGGCGAGGATCACCCCTCGCGGGTGTTGTGGCAGGGCCAGCGTGGCCTTGGACCGGGCGACCCGCGCGGCGTAGGCGGGCGGGGTTTCACCGGGCAACCAGCGCTCGTCGGAGTCGACGGGCGCGACCTGAACTTCGAGCCCCGCGCCGCGCAGCAGCTCGGCGCGGCGGGGCGAGGCGGACGCGAGCACGAGCATGGCGCGGGTCTTTTTAGCATGGCCTGCTGGGGGGCGCGCGGCCTGATACAGTGATTTTGGAGAACCATGCGCATCCCCATGCTTTGTCCCTCGAGCCTCGTCGCCGCTGGCCTGTGCGTCCTCGTGATGGCGCAGCGACCGGCGCCGACACCGGAGCCGGCCGTCGAGGTCTGCGGGCCGTCGCAGCGGGCCGTCGACCAGCGCCTGGTCGGTCTCTGGCAGCGCCACGAGGCGCTGCGCGAGGGCGACCCGCTGCGCTTCTATTACTTCCACCCCGAGGGCTTCGGGATCTACCGCTACGGCAAGGTCGGGCTGACCAACACCCACAGCTTCGACTACGACGCGAGCCAGGGGCTGGTCGATCTGCGGTTTCGCAAGACCGATCGCACGCACGCGGTCCGCTATCGCCTCGAGCGAAGCGAGGGGCGCGAGTGGCTGGTGCTGACCGGCGACCCGCGCGAGGAGGGGCCGGAGGTCCGCTACTTCCGGGCCCCCGACGCGAGCGCGGTCTGCCTGGACGCCGACCTTCCAGGACATGTCCTCAAGGACAGGACGGTGCCGGACGGACCGATGGCGGCGGCGGCCGGCGGCGGGCTCGGCGGGCGGCTGTGGGGCGAGGAGGAGCGCTACGCGACCGGCGGGATGGGCTTCGCGATCTATCAGTTGCAGCCGCAGGCGATCGACGGTCGCGGGGTCGGCTGGTTCCACCGCGGTGATTATGACGAGTGGGTCACCGAGTCCCTGACCTACCGCCAGCAGGGCGAGCGGCTGGCGCTGGACTTCACGCTGCGCCACGACTCGCAGACCACCACGACCGAGCTGCGGCCCGGGCCCGACGGGGTCCGCCGCCTCACCCTCGAGACGGACCCGCGGGACTTCTGGCGCGGGCACACCTACCGCGACATGGGGCCGTCCTTCGCCTGCGCTTCGCCGTTGAAGTGAGCGGGCATCCGGGCTACGAAGGGCGGGCTGGAGGGCGAATGTTCCCGATCGCGGTCTTTCACGAGCACCCGGACTGGTTTCGCCCGCTCTTCGTCGAGCTCGGCCGTCGCGGCCTGCCGCACGTGGCGATCGACGCGGCGGCCCACGGCTTCGACCCGCAGGACCCGACGCCGCCGCCATGGCGCCTGGTCTTCAACCGCGCGAGCCCCTCGGCGCACCTCCGCGGCCACGGCCAGACGATCCACTACACGCTGGCGTTCCTGCGCCACCTCGAGCGCCGCGGCGTGCCGGTGGTCAACGGCAGCGCGGCCTATGCCCTCGAGATCTCGAAGGCCGACCAGATCGGCCTGCTCGGCGCGCTCGGGCTGCGAGCCCCGCGGACCCGGGTGATCAATCATGCCAGCGAGGCGTGCGCGGCGGCGAGGGGCCTGCGCTTCCCGGTCCTGCTCAAGGCCAACGTCGGCGGCAGCGGGGCGGGCATCGTCCGCTTCGACGACCCGGAGGCGCTGGCGGCGGCGGTCGCCGCGGGTGCGCTCGAGCTCGGCGTCGATCAGACCGCGCTGGTCCAGGAGTACGCGCCGATGCGCGGCGAGCGGATCGTGCGCGTCGAGGTCCTCGGTCGCCGCTTCCTCTACGCCATCGAGGTGTTCCCGCCGGGCGGCAGCTTCAACCTGTGTCCGGCCGACGCCTGTCAGACCGCGGACGGCCGCGCGCTGCGCCGCTCGGCCTGCGCCCTCGATGCGCCGCGCACCGGCATGCGCGTCGCCTCCTATGCGCCGCCGCGGGCGATCGTCGACGCGGTCGAGGCGATCGCGGCCGCGGCCGAGCTCGACGTCGGCGGCGTCGAGTACCTGATCGACGACCGCGACGGCGAGCCCTCGTTCTACGACATCAACGCGCTGTCCAACTTCGTCGCCGACGGCGTCAACGTCCTCGGCTTCGACCCCTTCGTCCGCCTGGTCGACTACCTCGCGGCGCGCGCCGATCGGGGGCGCTGAGCATGCGACTCGGATACTGGTTCCCGATGTTCGGCGGCTGGCTGCGCAACGTCCCCGACGAGGGGATGGCCATCGGCTGGGCCGAGGTCAAGCGGCTGGCGCAGCGCAGCGAGCAGCTCGGCTTCGACCTGACGCTGATCGCCGAGCTGTTCCTCAACGACATCAAGGGCGTCGAGGCGCCGAGCCTGGACGCCTGGACCACCGCGGCCGCGGTCGCCGCGGTGACCGAGCGGCTCGAGCTGATGGTCGCGGTGCGGCCGACCTTCCACGAGCCGGCGATCTTCGCCAAGCAGGCGGCCTGCCTCGACCAGCTGAGCGGCGGACGGCTCGCGCTCAACGTCGTGTCCTCGTGGTGGGCCGACGAGGCGCGGCGCTACGGGATCCGCTTCGACGCCCACGACGACCGCTACGCGCGCACCGAGGAGTGGCTGACGGTCCTCGACGGCGCCTGGCGCGGGCCGGGCTTCACGTTTCGCGGGCGCTACTATCAGGTCGAGGATCTGCTGGTCTCGCCGGGTCCGCTTCGCCGGCCGCGCCCCACCATTTTTGCGGGTGGTGAGTCGGAGGCGGCGAAGCGCCTGATCGCCGCCCGCTGCGACGCCTACGTGATGCACGGCGATCCGCCCGCGAACGTCGGCCCGAAGATCGCCGACATGCGCGCGCGCCGGGCCGCGCTGGGCCTGCCGCCAATGCAGTTCGGCGTCGCCGCCTACGTGATCGTCCGCGACCGCGAGCAGGACGCGCAGCGCGAGCTGGCCCGCATCACCGACGTCTCCGCGGGCTCGCCGGGCTACCGCAATTACAACGACTGGATCGCCCACACTCAGCTCGAGCAGCAGGTCAGCCTGCACGACTACTCGGTCAGCAACCGCGGGCTGCGGGCCGGGCTCGTCGGCACCCCGGCCCAGGTCGCCGAGCGCATCCGCGGGCTCGAGGCGGTCGGCGTCGACCTGCTGCTGCTGCAGTGCAGCCCGCAGCTCGAGGAGATGGAGCGGCTCGGCGAGCAGCTGGTCCCGCTGCTGCGCGGCTGAGCTCGGCGTTATTTGAGCGAGCCCCGCAACACGGTCGGGGTGCCGGCCGAACTCGCTCGCATGCGCGCCGGCCCTGGTTCCCTCGCCCTGCTGTGGCTCTCGCTGTGGGTCTGCGGCTGCCTCGAGCTCGAGCTCCGCGCCGACCTCGAGGGCCCGCGGGTGCTCGCCAGCTCGTTGCCGCGGCCGCGCAACCTCGAGGTCCCGGTGCTGCCGCGGGTGTGGATCGAGCTCTCGGAGGCGATCGACCCGGCCAGCGTGCGCGTCGCGCTGGTGCCGTGGGAGGAGCTCGGTCGCTGCGAGTTCTCGCCGATCTGCCCGGAGGAGGGGAGCAGCTGCGAGCGCGGCCGCTGTCAGCGCGACCCGCTCTCGGCCGCCGACCTCGGGCGACTCGCGCGCGGCGAGCCGCTGGACGGCGGGGTCGCCATGCACGTACCTGTCCTCGGGGACAGCCGGTTCGGGCCCGGGACCAGCCTCGTGCTCGCGCCGCTGCGCGCGTTGCAGCCGCACGCGCGCCACAGCTTGCTGCTGTTCCTGCGCGACCGCAGCGGCGCGCCGCTGGTCGATGAGCACGGCGTCGGCGGGGTGTGGCGCGCGGAGCTGGTGACCGCCGACGAGGGCTCGGCGGGGCCCGAGGCGCGGCTGAGCCTGCCGCTGCCGGGGGCCACGGAGGTGCCGCCGAACCTCGCGCGGGTCGACACCGAGTTCGCGCGGCCGGTCGCGCTCGCGCCCGACGCCCGGCTGACCCTCGAGGCCATGAACGGCGCGGCGATCGATCTGGTCGCGCCCGAGCCCTGCCCCGGCTGGGTCCCGGGGCTGTGTCTGCGCTGGCAGATCGAGGGTGTGATCCTTCCGGACATGTCCTATCGGACAGGTGCAGGGACCCTGCTCGACCTGCTCGGGCGCCCGGCCGTGCCGCCCTTCGCGTCGACATCCTTCGCCACCGCGGCGACCCCCGACAGCGCCGCGCCCGCGCTCGCCGACGCCGCGCTGCGCATCCTCGGGCCCTGCGTGTACGCCTGCTTCACCGCGACCGAGCCGGTGCAGGCGCGCCTGACGATCGCCGGTCGCGCGGACGAGGCCGCCGGCGGGCCCGGCCTGATCACACTCGCGCTGCGCCTCGACGCGCTCGAGCGCGGCCCGGGCGCGGCGCTCGCGGCGACGCTGACGGTCGAGGACCTCGCCGGCAACTTCGCCGAGCGGGCGCTCGAAGCTGTCCCCGAGGACAGCCTCGCGCCGGCGCTGGGCCTGACGGAGGTGCTGGCCAACCCGCGTGGGGCCGAGCCGACGCAGGAGTTCGTCGAGCTCGCGGACCTGCGCGCGAGCGGGGCGGTGCAGGCGTGGAGCGGGCTGCGGCTCGCGGATCTGCCGGTCGAGGGGTTGCTGCTCGCGCTGGCCGCGGGCGAGACGCCCGGCGATCCGCTGCCGGAGTTCAGCACGCGGCCCGGCGAGCGCGTGCTCGTGGTCGCGTCCGGTTACGACCCGAACGACGGCGCCGATCCGCCCCCGACGCCCGCGACCACGCTCGTGCGCGTCGACGGCTCGCTCGCGGCCGGCGGGCTCAAGAACGCGGGTGAGCCGCTGGTCCTGTACTTTCAGCCAGCCGCGGGCCCGCCGGCGATCGTCGCCAGCTACGGCAATTACATAGCGACCGACGCGACCGCCCACGCCGGTCGCAGCGTCGTCGCCGACCCGGCCGCTTGCGACCTGCGCCGGGCGTGGAGCTCCGAGCCGGCGGGGTCGACCTCGCCCGGCGCCCCTTGAGCCGACCGTCCAGATCGGCGATGCTGAGCCGGCGGCATGAAGCCCAGTGAGCCACGCGCGGGCGGCCCCGCAGAACAGCGTTATTTGCTCGATCGCGGCGACGCGGCGCAGGTCGGCGGTGATACGCGGCCCGGCGGCGAGGTGTCGGCCCGCGGCGGCGAGCAGCGCCTCGAGGGCCGCGTCGTCGGCACGGTCTATCACGACGAGCGCACCCGCTACACCGTGCTGCGCGTGCAGATGGCGGGCGAGGCGGGGCCGACCACGTGGGTCGGGCGCAGCAGCGCGGTCGACGACGGCGCGACGATCTCGGCGGCGGGCGAGTGGGCGTATCACCCGACGCACGGGCGGCAGTTCGCGTTCTCGCGGCTGGTGGCGAAGGCGCCGACCACCCTGCCGGGGATCCAGCGCCGGCTCGAGCGCTACCCGGGCCTCGGGGCGGAGAAGGCCGAGCGCATCGTCGCCAAGTTCGGCCTCGACACCCTGACGATCCTCGACAAGCAGCCGCGAAGATTGCTCGAGGTCGAGGGCATCGGTCAGAAGACCCTCGAGCGGGTGCTGCAGTTCCACGAGGCCCGCAACGGCCCGGTCGTCGAGGTCGAGAACCAGCTGCTCGAGCTCGACCTGCCGACCTTCTACGCCGAGGCGATCGTGCAGCGCTACCAGGACCGCTCGCTGCAGGTGCTGCGCGAGCGGCCCTACCTGCTCGCCCGCGAGGTCCGCGGCATCGGCTTCCTGACCGCCGACAAGATCGCCCGCGCCCTCGGCGTCGACCTCGAGAGCGACGACCGCATCGACGCCGGCCTGCTGCACGTGCTCGAGCAGGCCGAGAACGACGGCCACTGCGCGCTGCCCGAGCCGGTGCTGCTGCAACAGGCGACGCGGCTGCTCGAGCTGCCGGGCGAGCGCATCGCCGACGGCGTCGCCCGCCTGGTCGGCAGCGACGACCTCGTGATCGACGCCCGCCCGGGCCAGGCCGCGCCGCTGTGCTACCCGCGGCGCCACCACGAGGCCGAGCTGCACGTCGCGGCGACCCTGGTCGACCTGGCCTTTGGGACACCAGGCCGCGGCCGCTGGCGGCAGATCGCCATGCCCACGGACCTGAGCCCGGGGCAGGCCGCCGCGGTCGCGGCGATCGCCGACGCCGGCCTGGTGGTGCTCACTGGCGGACCGGGCACCGGCAAGAGCACGGTGACGCGGCAGATCATCGAGACCGCGCTGGCCAACCACTCCGAGCTGCTGCTGGCCGCTCCGACCGGCCGCGCCGCCAAGCGGCTGTCGGAGGCGACCGGCCACAAGGCGACCACGATCCACCGCCTGCTCGAGATCCAGGGCAACACCGGGCAGTTCGGCTTCGACGCCGGCAACCCGCTGCCGCCGGGCCTGGTGGTCATCGACGAGGCCTCCATGCTCGACCTGCCGCTGGCCGCCTCGCTGCTGTCGGCGCTGACGCCCGAGCACCGCCTGCTGCTGGTCGGCGACGCCGATCAGCTGCCCTCGGTCGGGCCCGGCAACGTGCTGCGCGACATCGTCAGCGCCGCGGACCGCCCGGACTCGCCGATCCCGGTGGTGCGCCTGACGCAGATCTTCCGCCAGGCCGAGGGCTCATCGATCGTGGTCGGCGCCCACCAGATCCTCCACGGCCGCGTGCCCCAGGCCGACCGCGGCGGCGACGGCCAGTTCTACGTGATCCACGCCCGCGACGCCGAGCGCGCGCACGAGCTGGTGATCAAGGCGGTCACCGAGCGCATCCCCCAGGCCTACAACCTCGACCCGCGCAGCGAGATCCAGGTGCTGTGCCCGATGCACAAGGGCCGCGCCGGCACCGAGGCCTTCAACCAGTCGTTGCAGGAGCACCACACCAGGGGCAAGCCCGAGCTGGTCCAGAACGCCCCGGGTCGCGCGCAGCCGCGGGTGTTCCGCGTCGGCGACCGGGTGATGCAGATCCGCAACGACCACGAGCGCGGCGTGTTCAACGGCGACATCGGCGTGGTCACCTCGGTGCAGGCCGAGACCCAGACGCTGGTGGTCGAGATCGACGGCGTGCCGGTGTCCTACGACCACAAGCAGCTCGGCGCGTTGCAGCTCGCCTACGCGGTGTCGATCCACAAGAGCCAGGGCAGCGAGTTCCCGGCGGTGGTGGTGCCGCTGCTCGGCGAGCACCACGTGATGCTGCGCCGCAACCTGCTCTACACGGCGGTGACCCGCGCGCGCAAGCTGTGCGTCATCGTCGGCGACCCGCGGGCGATCACCCAGGCGGTGCACCGCGGGGACGCGGCGCACCGCTACACCGGCCTCTCGGAGCGGGTGCTCTCGGCGCTGCGCGCTCGCCTCGGCGAGCCGGATGTCGTGCTCGATTAGCCGCGGCGAGCCGCGCTCGATCGGCGCCGCGTTCGCCGGGGCCCGGCCGCGCCATTTTTTGCCTGCGGGCCGGGCCTGCGTTAGACCTGGGCCCGATGCGCGCGGCGATCGACCGGTTCCTGGTCCACCTCGAGCGCGAGCGCCGGCTCTCCCCGCACACGGTCCGCGCGTACCGGCGAGATCTCGAGGACTTCCTCGCTCGCATCACCGCGCGTCGCGGCCGCGCGCCGAAGCCCTCCGACCTGAACCTCCGGGAGATCCGCAGCGACCTCGCGGACCTGTTCGGCGCGGTGCAGGCGAGCACGCTGGCCCGCAAGCTGTCGGCGCTGCGCAGCCTCGGCGAGTTCATGCGCCAGGAGGGCAGCGTCGCCGACAACGAGGCCAAGCTGGTGAGGCGACCGCGCGAGCGGCCGCGCCTGCCGGTCGCGCTGCCGGTCGAGGACATCGGCCCGATGATCGACGGCGAGGGCCACGCCCCCGGCGCGCTCGGCCTGCGCGACCGCGCCATGCTCGAGGTGCTCTACGGCGCCGGGCTGCGCGTCAGCGAGTGCGCCGACCTCGACCTCGATCATCTCGTGTGGGCCGGCGCCGACCTGAGCCTGCGCGTCGTCGAGGGCAAGGGCGGCAAGGACCGCGTCGTGCCGCTCGGCAGCGCCGGCGCGGCGGCCCTGCGCGCCTGGCTGGCGGTGCGCGGCGAGCTGCTGACGCCCGATAGCAACATGTCCACGAAGACAGGTTCAAAGAGCCCGACCAAGCGAGCGGGCGGCCCGGTGTTCCTCAGCCGTCGCGGCGCGCGGGTCTCGACGCGCAGCATCCGCGAGCTGGTGTACCGCCGCTGCCTCGCCACCGGCGCGCGCACCCGGGTCGGCCCGCACGGGCTGCGCCACAGCTTCGCTACCCACCTGCTCGAGTCGGGCTGCGACCTGCGCAGCATCCAGCGCATGCTCGGCCACGCCAGCCTGTCGACGACGCAGCGCTACACCCACCTCGACCTCGGGCACCTCACGGACATCTACGAGAAGGCCCACCCGCGCGCCCAGGGCAAGCCGCGGGCGCCGTAGTGCGGGCGCGTCACATCGAGGCGTCGAGCAGGACCTCGGCGCGCGAGCGGTCCGAGCTGGTCCCGCGGACGCGATCGCCGCGGACCGGGAGCTTGCGCGGGTACCAGGCGCCGTCGACGTAGACATCGACGAAGGGCGCCTGCATGCCGATGCCGCGGTCGTCGAGGCCGCCGCTGGAGACCTGGAAGTGGATGTGCGGGCCGGTGCTGCGCCCCGAGTTGCCGACGCGTCCGATCTGCTGGCCGAGCTCGACCTTGTCGCCGACCTTGACCTGCACGCTGCCCGGGATCATGTGCCACAGCGCCGAGTACTCGCCGAAGCCGTGGTCGATGATCACCCCGTTGCCGCCGGCCTTGCCGCGCTCGCCGGGGCGGTTCTCCGGGACGCCGTCGATCGCCGTGGTCACCGTGCCCGGCGCCGGGGCCAGCACCGGGAGGCCGTAGCAGAAGTAGTCCTTGTTGCTCTGGCGGTCGCCGCCGTTTTGGCGCCCGCCCTTCGAGACGACCAGGTCGTAGGCGTAGTGCTGTCCGCGGCTGCCGTGGTG
>Ga0075152_10001461_pt1 | contig 17041 bp, 15 predicted proteins | sample JI61114C2DNA_FD_70964 | JGI IMG/M metagenome (GOLD analysis project Ga0075152, IMG submission 70964) | Wastewater effluent complex algal communities from Wisconsin, to seasonally profile nutrient transformation and Carbon sequestration -... | ecosystem: Engineered > WWTP > Effluent > Algae...
GGCAACCTATGTTCCGCGTAGCTGGGGCGGGGTAATCGCCCATCTTGAGATCGAGAGCATCCAGCCGCCTCGCGCACCATTGCCGATCACGGAAACGGGCTACAAATCCCATTTTCACCACTGCGGCACCGTTGAAGCCAACGGCGGCGACGTGGTGGCGCAGATCATTGCGTGGCTGAACGAGGAGGCGACAAAGCCCGAATGGCGTGTGTATGCGGCCAAAAGCCGCCAAGGCGAATTATTCTGACGGGGAAGCCGCGCTAACCGCGCGGTTTTCCCATTCCGCCCAAGCCCCGGAACCCCGCCCAAACAGGGGCAGCTTGTAGACGTTTATCAAGCATATTGAGCCGCGCATTTCTGGGTGCTACGCTGTCAGCGGTCGCGAGCGATTTGTGCGAAAATCACGTCGATTTTTACACACTCTCTTACACAGTCATTTTCAAAGGCCTGATTTATCGTTATTTCTCAATGCGATATTTCAGAGTGTAAGGGACTTAAAATCTGTCGCCCTTTGGGCATGCGGGTTCAAGTCCCGCCGTCCGCACCAAAATCTGCTTGTTGAACCTTAATCGCCGCTTCCCTCTTTGTTGCGCCCCTGATCTGGGCTAGCGTGTGACAATGTTCCGCTCGCTGGCCTGCATCTTGATTTTCCTGCTGATGGCCTGTTCGCCCAACAGCGCTGAGAATGGCCGCGACCGCGATACATTGATCCGGCTGTCAGAAGCAGATTCGCGGGGACTTGATCCGCAGATAGTCTCCGATCTCGCCTCAACCCGCATCGCCTCCGACCTGTTTGAAGGCCTGACGCGTTTTGATGCCAATGGCATGGCCGAGCCGGGCCTGGCCGACAAATGGGACATATCGAACGATGGCCGACAATGGCGGTTTCAATTGCGGTCCGGTCTGCAATTTTCGGACGGTCATCCCGTCGAAGCCTCGGTTTTCGCGCGTGCATTTGCCCGTATAAAGGATGAAAAAAGCGGATCGCCGCATGGCTCGCTGTTCGGAATTATCGAAAGCGTCGATGCCGCCGATGCGCGCACTGTTCTGATCCGGCTTAAAAACCCCTTTCCGCAATTGCCCGCACTGCTTGCGCATCCGGCAATGGCGGCTTTGCCTTTCCACCGGATTGACGCCGCCGGTGACAAATGGACCTCGGACCGGCCGCTGGTGACGAGCGGCGCCTATTATCTGGCCGAATGGAGGCTCGCCCAGCGGTTGCAGCTCAAAGCCAACCCAAAATGGCATGGCGGCACGCCTGCGGTCCGGCAAGTGACATGGTTGCCGATGGACAATCTGAATTCTGCCATGCGGCTGGTGCTCGCCGGAGGAGCGGATATTGGCAGCGAATATACGCCATCGCGGCACCATTGGCTGAAAGCCAACCACCCCGATATTGTCCGCAACCACCCTTATCTGGGCACCTATTACTTCGCCTTCAACACCCGCAAGCCGCCCTTTGACGACGCGCGGGTTCGCCATGCGCTGTCGATGGCGATTGATAGACAGTGGATGGCAACCAAAATGGTCGATGCCGGTAATTTGCCAGCCTGGGGATTGCTTCCACCCGGGCTTGATGGCGGCACCAGCTATCGTGCCGAATGGGCCGGGTGGACCAGAGGCAAACAAATGAAGCAGGCTGCATCCCTGTTACGTCAGGCAGGCTATGGCCCGGACAAGCCGTTGCGTTTTGAAATCCGCTTCAACAGTTCGACCGAACATCGCCGTGCCGCGGTCGCAATGGCGACAATGTGGCGCGAACTGGGCGTCGAGGCAAAATTGCTCAACAGCGAAGCCAGCCTGCATTTCGATAGCCTGAAACGTGCCGATTTCCAATTTGCCCGCTCAGGCTGGATCGCCGACATTGCCGCGCCCGAAAATTTTCTGGCGGTGCATAGGAGCAACGCTGGCGTGCAGAATTATTCGGGCTATGCCAATCCCGCCTTTGACAAGGCGCTTGATACCGCACTCGCCGAGGCGGACCCGGCAAAGCGCAGCGCGCTGATGCGCAAGGCTGAAGCCATGCTGATCGCCGATATGCCGATCGTACCGCTCTATTTCTACAGTTCACGCTCGCTTGTTGGTCCGCGTGTGGCGGGCTGGAAAGACAATGTTGCGCATGTGCATCCCAGCCGCACTTTGGCTATAACCGCCCGATGAATCGCGCCATTCTCTTGCTTGCACCTTTTCTGCTCGCTGCCTGTGGAGCGGGGATCGACAATGCAAAATTGCGCGTCGATGTCTTCGAAGACACACCCCGCGCAATTTCGGTTGTCAGGGCACCGCTCAGCCCGGCTTCAGCCTATGTCCGCGAAGCAAGTGCCCAAGGGCTGGTTGCCTTCGATGACAAGGGGCGTGTGAGTCCAGCGCTTTCGGCGCGGTGGATCGTAACCGAAGATGGGCTGAGTTATATTTTCCGTCTGAAGAAGACGCGCTGGAACGATGGCCGCGAGGTCAGCTCATCCGACGTCGCATCTGCGTTAAACGAGCGTATCGCGGCGCTTCGTCAAAGCCGCTTTGGCGAAGAAATCGCCGTTGTCGATCGCGCGGTTTCGATGACCGGCAAGGTCGTCGAGATCAGGCTGAAGGCACCGATGCCCAATCTTCTCGAATTGCTTGCCCAACCCGAATTCGGTCTGTTGCGGCGCGGCAGCGGATCGGGCCCAATGCGCGGACGCAAATTGCCTAGCGGTCTGGAAATGCATTTGCGCACCGATGAGGCCGGTGAAACGATCAGCGAAGCCGAGGCGCAGGTTGCAATCGACAATCGCAGCCCGTCAATGGCGCTCGCCCGCTTTATGGCGGGAGAGAACGACCTTTTGCTGGGTGGCCGGTTTGAACATTTGCCCTTGCTTGCCGCGACCGAAGGCAATGAGGCAGCGGTTTTTGATCCCGTCCCCGGACTGTTCGGTTTGCTCGTGGTCGATGCCGGGCCATTTCTATCAAATGCCGAGAATCGCGAAGCGATTGCGATGGCGATTGATCGGCCACGCATGTTGTCGTCGTTCAGCATTGCCTCGTGGCGAGAGGCGCTGACACTGGTGCCGGAGGCTATGACCAACCGAGCGCCTACCCCGAGGCCTGAATGGACGCGCGACAATATGCGTGCCCGCAAGGAGGCCGCACGCAACAGCGTCCTGCGCTGGCAAGCCAACAATGGCGCTGTGCGCCCGTTGCGCATTGCCATGCCGCGCGGAACCGGCAGCCGGATATTGTTCGCGCGGCTGCGAAGCGATTTTGCCGCCATTGGCCTTTCCATCGAGCGCGTCACCTATACCCAACCAGCGGATTTCCGCCTGGTTGATGAAGTCGCTGATCTGTCGAGCCCATCCTGGTATCTTGGGCGGCTTTCCTGCCGCGCTACCCGCATTTGCAGCGCAAAGGCCGACGCCTTGGCACAAGAAGCCAGAATGGCGCCCGATCGCGAAGTCCGCAAAGAAAAATTGGGCGAAGCCGAGGCCGAGTTGCAGCAGCTGCGCAATTTCATTCCAATCGCCAATCCGCTGCGCTGGTCGTTGCCCAAACAGGGTCTGCAAGGCTTCGCACCGAACCCACGTGGCTTCCATCCCTTGCAATATCTGGGTCGGAACACGAAATAAGAGGGGAAGGAGGGTCGCAATGCCTGTTTCACAAGACCAGTTCGACCAGATTGCCAAATCTTTGCCCGGAATGGGTAAGGACCCGCATTCGGTGCGCCAACGCGTTGAAGCGATGGAGCAATTGCTTGAGCGCAGCTTCCATATTCCCGGAACCAAAATCCCCTTTGGACTCGATTCAGTCATCGGTTTGGTGCCGGTGCTCGGCGATGTCGTGACCGCGGCGATGGGGGCCTATATGGTTTGGGAAGCGCGCAATCTGGGCATGTCAAAATGGCATCTGATCCGGATGGCGGCCAATGTCGGGATCGACACAGTGTTGGGGGCTATCCCGATTGCGGGCGACGCCTTTGACTTTATCTGGCGGTCGAACAGCAAGAATTTGCGGATCATCAAGAAACATCTCGACAAGCATCATCCGGGAACGCGTGTGATCGACGCTTAGCCACCCCGCCAGATTTTGATCTGTGCCTTTTCCGGAGCACCTTTGGCAAAGGCCGGGCAGGCTTCGGGCTTGAATTTGCGATCTAGGCAGATGCGCACTTCCTCCAGCCAGCCCTTGCGGTTGGTCTGGACGCGGATCGCGTTGGCGGGCAGGCCGTCATTATTGTCGGCAAAGGCATCCGCCAGCACCTTTGCCGTCACCAAACCATCCTTTTCACCTTGCCGCGAAAGACGGTGCATGTCGGGAAAGGTCAGCGCCTGAAACAGCAGTTTTGCGGCGCCGAAATAGGTTTCGGGTTTCCGCGCCATGCAGGTGCCATGCTTCGCCCATTCGTGCTGGAGCAATTGTACCGACGGGGTCATGCAGATGTTATCGGCCACAATTTTTCGCGACAGCACCGACGCTTTCCTGCACCATTGCGGATAATCCGGGCCCGCTGCTTCTGGCCAAAGGCCATGCAGCACAAAACCGAAATCGCCGATATTGCCATTGCATTGGATGGCCATTTCGGGATCACGCTCACGCCCGCGACATTGCTCGCGACTCCAACTGAGCGCGAGCATATAGCCCGCGACAGGCGTGCGGCGCACCTCATTGGGCTTGGCAATTTCGGGAACGGGTCGTGAGAGATTGGCGGGTGCCTTGCACTGCCATGCTTGACCGGTTGCGGGCTGCGGCGCTGTGGAGGTCGCCAGCAAAGCCGCGATCGGCAATATCCAGATGGATTTAAGCGACATCAAAATCAAGGCCGATGTCGGCTGCAGGCGCACTTTGCGTCAGGCGCCCAACCGAAATGAAGGTGACCCCGGTTTCGGCCTTTGCGCGAATGGTTTCGAGCGTAACACCACCGCTCGCCTCGGTTGGGACGCGGCCCGCAACGATGCCCACGGCTTCACGCAGCATATCGGCATCCATATTGTCGAGCAGCAAATGGTTGGCCCCAGCCGCCAATCCGGGTTCAATCTGTTCGATCCGGTCAACCTCAAGAATGATGCGTTCGACACCATGCGCCTTTGCACGGGCAACGGCCTCGCCCACACCGCCTGCGACCGCGACATGATTGTCCTTGATCATCGCCGCATCCCAAAGACCCATGCGGTGGTTGGTCGCGCCGCCCATGCGGGTCGCATATTTCTCCAGTACACGAAGCCCGGGAATGGTTTTGCGCGTATCCAACAGAGTGCAGCCCGTGCCCGCAATTGCCTTCACATAGCGGCGGGTCATGGTGGCGATGCCCGACAGATGTTGCACCGTGTTGAGCGCGGAACGCTCCGCTGTCAGCATCGCACGTGCATTGCCGTCGAGCCGCATCAGGTCGGCCCCCGCCGGAACCCCATGCCCCTCGGTCGCCAGCAGGCGGATTTCCATTTGTGGATCGAGATGTCGGAAGAAAGCCATCGCGATGGGCAGGCCAGCCACGACAATATCATCGCGGCTGTCCATCACGCCCGAAAAGCGCATGTCCGCAGGAATCACGCTTTCAGAGGTTACATCGCGCCCGGTTGGACCCAGATCTTCGGCCAAGGTCGATCGGACGAAGGCGTCGAGGTCGAAACCGGCGAGTTCAAAACTGTTCGTCATGCGCTTTGCCCTATTCCCCTATTTGCGCTTTGCCAACGCCTCGCGTGCGAGCTCCACCAGCCAAGATGGCGCACTGACGCCCGGATCGTCGGGCAGGCAGACCAGATCGATTGCGCTGCCTTCCTCAAACTCTGCCCATTTGCCTATGCTGACCGTAGCGGCGCGCCGATAGGACTGGCCATCGGGGCCTGTATAAGTGAAGGCAATTCGCCTGCCGCGAGAGCCTGCCCCGCCCGCCACGCCAGAGCGGAACTTGCGAACCACCCGTCCCGTCACCGGAATGCCTCGCCGCGCCAGTTCGCCAAACTGCCTGCCACGCCAGATCGCAATGCCGACAAATGCGGCGACAAACAGCAACAAGGGGAACAGCCAGGTCATGATCCGATGTTAGCTGTAAATCCGGCAAAGAAAAGGGGCGGCAGCCGAAGCCCCGCCCCTTATTCTTTTCCGAAGGATTCCGTTTATTTGACGGTCACTTCAACCCGGCGAGCCGCAGCCTTGTCAACGGTCGCGTCGGTGGATGCTTCAGGCTTCACCAACTCGATCGACGCTGCAGGAACACCAGCCGCTTCGATTGCCTTGGCAACGCCCTGCGCCCGTTCTTTCGAGAGACGCGCGTTGATTTCAGCATTGCCGGTCGGGTCATTATAGCCCGAAACCGCCAGCTTCGCGGTCGGGTTCTTGTCGACATAAGCCTTCACATTGGCCGCAGCCGCCGTCAGATCATTGGTCACAGCCGATTTGCCGCTGTCGAAATAGACAGTCAGCTTGGGCTTGCCATCGACATCGCTGGCAACCACGCCCGCACCTTCCGGTACAGCAGCGGCGGCCGCATCGGCTTCACCCGCCGCTGCATCGGCATTGGCGTCAGCGGTTTCGCCGCCCACAGCCTCTGTGGTGGTGGCATCGCCAGTGGTTTGCGCTTCGTCGCCCGAGCAGCTGCGTAGCAGGAAGAACAACAGAGCCAGCAGCACCAGCGCTAGCAACAGCCATTTCAGCCAGCCCCAGACGCCGCCGCCATTGTCGTCACCGTCAAAGCCCGAACGCACGGCAGCAAGCGGTGCCGAAGCGGCATCGGCGACTGCGCCGGCTGCACCGGTAACCGCGCCAGTGGCGGCACTCGCAGCGCCAGAGACCGCATCAACCGCACCCGACGCAACATCGGATGCTACATGCGCAGCACCCGAAACCGCACCAGTGACAGCATCACCAGCCTTTGCGGCGGCACCGGTAACGGCAGCAACACCTGCTCCCGCCAATCCGGCGGCGGCGGCAAGCGGAGCAGCCGAACCGGCATCCTTATTTTCGTCATCACCACTCAAGGCACCCGCAACCGCAGCAGCGGCTCCGGCAACGCCAGCAACACCGCCGAAAATGTTGAGCGCGCCGAAATGGCGGGCGAGCAGATAATAGACAGTGACGCGGTTCTTGGTGCGATCCGCCTTCATGATTTCGCCGACCGAAAGCACGGCTTCATCAAGTTCGGCATCGCTATGGGTCAGGCCCAATTTCTTTTTCAGATAATTTTCGCGAACGGTTTCACGCTCTTTCTTGTCGGACATTGCGACAAGCTGGCCATCACGGCTTTGCAGCGCGATGCCGCAATATTTGACGATTTTATCGACGACGCCTTCATCGGCATCGGCATCATAAATGCGGACATCCGCCAACCAATCAACTGCCATTTCGACCCTACCTTTCTTGCCGTGCACCGCATGATTGCGGTGCCGTTGCCAACCTGTGTGACGAAAATTGCCACACCCCCAGGTTCATGCGCGCGAAGCCTATTGGGACCGATGTAAAACGCAAGCGACTCTAGACATGCGCGACTCCGATTTTGCCACTTTATACATTCATTGACAGCGCGTTGCATCGCAAAAGGTGGCGCTTACCAGGCGGACCAGCCCTTTGCCTTAAGCCAGCGCTCAACCGACGCTTCGCCATCGTCATCACGGCTTCCGGGAACGATAAGCAAAACCTCGCCATCGGGCCTGACCAGATGGACTTCGTCATAGGCCCCGTCTTCGGGATTTTTGGGATAGAGATGCCTGCCAACCAGCAACGCGCCGCGGTGCGGCCCGGTACGCATGACGCCCCTTATTGAACCGTCGATGACAAATTTCTCCGCGCCGGTTTTGACATTGATCTGGTGTATCGCCGCCGATGTTACCCATGCCTCCGTCTCGACATAGACAAAGCCGCCGTTGAGCGAGAAGACCGGATTCCACATGGCCGCCATCATGGACTTTGGATCGCTCCCCGGGCGCGATTTGAACAGAACGCGCGCCTTGCCGGTCACCCCATCAGCAATCCACAATTGGGTGCGGGTGTCATCATAGGCAGGCGTTCCTTCAACCAGCACTTCGATAAAGGCAACCATGCGGTCATCAGGCGCAAGCACAGCCTGCATAAACTTGCCCTTGGGGCTGAGTTCGGTCGGGGTGCCGCTGCCGTTGTAATAAACGATCTGGCCGTCGTCGGTGACAGAAACGTCCGGCTGGTTGGCGTGGGCTGGGGCTCCAATTGCCAAAACCAAGGTAGCCAGCAATCGTTTCAAAGCATCAGTCCCCGCCCCACCAACAGCAGAATGGCGGATGAACCAAAATTGGCGATATTGCCTTCGATGCGGGCGAGCTTGATCCTGCCCAGTCCTTCGCGCACTGGCATGATCTCTCCGCCAAATAGCGGAGCGGCGAGCGCGCTTGCAAAAAAAGGCAATAGGGCAGCAGCCGAGCACATCATCGCCAGACACACTGCGAGCTCGATCTCGAACCTGCCGCTCCAAAGAAAATATAATGCCAATAGGCCCAAGGACGACGTGGTCAGCACTTGCGTGACAAGGTGATTGCGCGCATGCCCCGGCCATGCGGGGTTTGCCGCATGAGTGCGGTTGAGGTCTGCGAACAACGGAATGACGGTATATTGCAGGATGGCGATGGTCACCAAGGTCATTCCAATATTGGTCACGACTTGGCCCCCAAATCCCCCTGCCCAACAGTCTTCGACGCCATATCCAGCATCCGGTCCAAACTCTTCTTTGCGGCCAGTCGCACGCCTTCATCGAGCTCAATTTGCGGCTGCAAGTCGCGCAGTGCCAGATAAAGCTTCTCCATCGTGTTGAGCGCCATATAGGGGCAGATGTTGCAGGCGCAGTTGCCGTCGGCTCCGGGTGCGCCGATGAAGGTTTTGGTCGGTTCGGCCTTTTCCATCTGGTGGATGATGTGCGGCTCGGTGGCGACGATCAGCGTGTCGCCTGCCATGTCCTTCGCATAGTTCAGGATACCCGATGTCGAGCCGACATAATCGGCATGGTCGATGATATGCGGCGGGCATTCGGGGTGCGCCGCGACGGGAACGCCAGGATGCTGCGCCTTCAGCTTGAGCAATTCGGTTTCCGAAAACGCCTCGTGCACAATACACACACCGGGCCACAGCAGCATCTCGCGTCCGAATTTGCGCGAGAGATAGCCGCCGAGATGCCGGTCGGGGCCGAAGATGATTTTCTGGCTCTCGGGAATTTGCGCGAGGATCGTCTCGGCGCTGCTGCTGGTGACGATGATGTCGCTGAGTGCCTTCACCTCGGCCGAGCAGTTGATATAGGTCAGCGCGATATGGTCAGGATGCGCCTCGCGGAAAGCCTTGAACTTACCCGGCGGGCAGGCATCCTCCAGACTGCAGCCCGCCGCCATATCGGGCAGAATCACGGTTTTTTCGGGAGACAGGATTTTCGCCGTCTCCGCCATGAACTTGACCCCGCAAAAGGCGATGACATCGGCATCAGTTTCCGCCGCGCGCTTGCTCAGTTCGAGCGAGTCCCCGACAAAATCGGCAAGGTCCTGAATCTCCGGCTTCTGATAATAGTGCGCGAGGATAACGGCGTTACGTTCCTTCTTCAGCCGGTTGATTTCGGCGAGCAGATCAACGCCAGACAGATTTTCGCGGGAAAGGGGGGCATTCATTGCCTTCATACTCCGTTCGGGCTGAGCTTGTCGAAGCCCTGCATTGGTTTGAATAGCAAAGTAGAGGCAAAACAGCCCTTCGACAAGCGCAGCGCGAACGGAACCTATACGTGCATCAACGCTTTACTATCTCCTCAAGCGGCGTCGACAAATCCCATCTGGTATCCACCTTGCCGACCATCTCGTTGCCAAATCTTGCCTCAACCTTTGCCTCCAGCCCCGCAGCCTTCAGCGGCACTGCAAAATTCTGTTCAATCGCGCGGCGCGTGGCTTCGCGGGCAAGGCGCATAGGCACCGGTCCCTTGGCTTGTTCCACCAATTCCGCTTCGCCCTTGCTGCGGTTGGCCGAATCCAAGGTGCGTTCGGCGTCGGTCAAAGCGGTCAAAAGGCCACCTTCATCATATTCCTGGATCGATTTAAGGTCGATTTGCGGGCGCAACACTTCGATATCGGGAATGCGCACCCGCAAAGTGCGGTTGGAGGCATCCCAGCGAACGTCGTTCGACGCCAGCTTCGCAAGATCAACCTCATAACGCACCAGTCCCTGCATGATCAGCGTCTTGCGCGCCGACAGGCCGAAACGGCGCTGTTCGCTGGTAACGACTGCTGAATAATTGGCGGCGAAGGCGGTCAGCCGGTTCTGTTCGCGGATCCCTTTCAGGCTGGCGCTGGCGATGGTTTCCGCCTCTGGCGCAACCGACCGCGTCACCAGCCACGCCAATCCGATCAGCACCAGTCCGGCGGCAAAAAAGCCGATCAGCCAGCGCGGCATCAAACGAGGGTCCATGTCTCACCCTTAACACTGACCCTGCCCTGTCGCTGCAAATCGAAAAGATGCGCCAGCACCGAACGCCCGGCGGCACCGGTTAAGCGCGGATCAAGACCTTTGTACATTTCAGCGACCATTTGCGGTATCTGCTGCGGGTCCTTTTCCAGCAACCCCAAAATCTGCCGCTCACGCATCCGCCTATGCCCGATCATCCCGCGTACCAACTGGCGAGGATTGTCGACAGCAGGGCCATGCGCGGGGTAATAGACGCGGTCTTCACGGTCGTACAATTTCTGCAAGGAAGCCATATAGGCGCTCATGTCGCCATCGGGCGGCGAGACCACGCTGGTCGACCATTTCATCACATGGTCGCCGGTGAACAGCGCACCCGTTTCCAACAATGCATAGCAAAGATGGTTGCTGGTATGTCCCGGCGTAGCGACCGCTTCCAGCGTCCAGCCATCGCCCTTAATCTGCTCGCCATCCGCCAATATGCGGTCGGGCGCATAGTCGGGGTCAAAGGCACTATCGGCGCGCGGGCCATCGTCCTTGATCGATAACGGCGCGCAGCCAATGATGGGAGCACCGGTCAGCGCCTTCAGTGGAGCGGCGGCAGGGCTGTGATCGCGGTGGGTGTGGGTGCAGAGGATCGCTATAACTTTGGCATCCCCGACCGCGCGCAAGATCGCCTCGACATGTCCCTCGCCGTTGATATCTTTGGGATCGCCGATGCTCAGCCCGCTGCCCGCCGGACCGGGATCAATGATAGCAACATCTTTGCCCGACCCCACCAGCCAGGTCTGCGTACCAGTGAATGTATAGGGTGAGGCATTGGGTGCCAAAACGCGCCGCACCATCGGCTCATGCCGTTCGGTTTCGCCTGCCACTATGCTGTCGGGCCATTTTTCCATCACCGCTGATATGGCGCTTTCGACTATCAATATAAAGGCGTTAGTCCGCAAAATTTGTCATCTGGTCGAATGGCAGCGAGCAGATAGTCGTTGATCGAAAGCTTGATGCACTTGAAGATCAAACCGGCCAAAGGTCAAATTGCCGGAAAACTGGGGAAATTATCATGGTCAAGACCAAAGCCGCTCGCCGCCTGTCGGCGTGGAAGAAGTGCGCATCTACGCTGGCGCTGGCGCTGGCAATTGCTAGCAACACGCCGGCCTTTGCCGAAGATACGTTGAAAGATTCATCTGCCAAAAGCATAGCGATAACTTCTGCCACCGATCCGTGGGGTATCGCGACCAACGATCTCAAACCTGACCCGACCATCCGGCAGGGTGTTTTGGCGAACGGTATGAAATATGCCTTACAAAAAAATGAAACGCCAAAGGGCGGTGCTTCCATCCGTTTCAATCTCGATGTCGGCATGGCCGACGAAGAAGAAAATGAGGTTGGACTTGCGCATCTTCTTGAACATATGGCCTTTAATGGATCAACCAACATTCCCGAAGGAGAGTTGATCAAAAAGCTCGAGCGATTGGGCCTTGCCTTTGGCGCGGACACCAATGCCGAAACCAGTGTCGACCGCACCACCTACAAGCTCGATCTGCCCAAGGCCGATGCCGAAACCGTCGATGCCGCATTGTTGATGATGCGTGAAATCGCCAGTGAACTGACGATTGCGCCAGAGGCGGTCGATCGCGAGCGCGGCATTCTGGAATCCGAAAGACAGGTTCGCGACGTTGCACAACGCAGGAGGGCTGCAGACTGGCTCACATCGGCGCTGCCCGGCACGCGCTTGGGTGCACGCATTGTTGGGGATGGCGGCGAAGTCACCAGAACGACCCCGGCGGAACGGGTCAAAGCCTTTTATCAGGGATATTACCGTCCGGAGCGCGCAACGCTGGCGATTGTCGGTGATTTTGATCTGGATGCTATGGAAAAACAGATCCGCGACCGCTTTTCGAACTGGAAGGGCAATGGCCTCGCTCGTTCCAAATATGCTATCGCCTTTCAGAACGCAGATACGCCGATTGTCCGCAATTTTTCCGATCCATCAATGCCCGAAATTGTCGAACTGCATCGTGTCGATCCTTATCAGACGAGCACAAATACCGAAGCGGAAGAACGCCAATCAATATTGGAAGCAATCGCGACAATCGCACTGAATAAGCGTTTCGACAAGCTGACCCGCGATACCGAAAATGGATTGCTGCTTGGTCAGGCATTGCAGCAAGAGCCGTATCGCGCTGCAACCAGTTTTGGCATAATCACGCTCGCCAAAGACGGCGAATGGCAAAAAGCACTTGGTCTTGCCGAAAAGGAAGCCAGACGCGCCCGGGAATTTGGCTTTAGCCAGTCCGAAATCAAAGAAGCGATAGCAGCGCTGGACAATGTATTCCGCAACGGAGCGCAACAGGCATCTTCGCGAGCGAGCGCCGAATTGGCCGACGGATTGGTGACCAGCGCATTGTCGAAAACCGTCGTTCAATCCCCGGCCGAACAACTCGCGCTCTTTGAGCGGAATTTGCCATCGGTGTCTGCGGAATCGGTCAAAGCGGCATTTGTTCAGGCATGGGGCAACGGCCCGACTTCCATTCATATTACCACCAAAACACCTGTCGCAGATGTGATGGCGCTCGCGCAGTCGACCTTAGCCGACAGTGCCAAAATCGCCGTGACCGCGCCGGAAGAGCTGGCAAAGGCGGTTTTTGCCTATGACAGTTTCGGCAAAGCAGGCAAAATTGCTAGCGACAAGATGATAGCGGATCTGTCGATCCGCACCATCCAATTTGCAAATGGTGTCCGGCTCAACATCAAAAAAACCGATTTCGAACCCGGCAAAATCCATTTTGGAATGCGCGTCGGCGGCGGCACAGCAACCTTGCCCAAAGGAAAGCCGGGTCTCGCCAAATTTCTGGAAATAATGTCTGGGTTCGATGGCCTGCAAAAGAACAGTATCGACGATCTGCAACAGATCACGGCGGGACGGACGGTAAAGCTGGGCCTGAAGGCCGAAAGCGATGCGTTTGAATCGGTTGGCGCGACCAATGCCAAGGACCTTGATCTGCAATTGAAGCTATTGGCGGCGACGATTTCATCGCTTGGTTATCGCGACGAAACTCAGGCGCAGTGGCCAGAAGTGGCAAAGCTGATAGAGAAGAACATCCAGTCAAATCCTGTGCAGACATTTCTGGAAACACTGCCCCATATCCTTTCGAATGGCGATGACCGCTTTGGAATAAGCGATCCGATTGCGCTCAAGGACCGTTCAATGGCCGAGCTCAAAATGGTGATCGACAAGCAACTCAAGAAAGGCGCGGTGGAAATTGCTTTGGTTGGCGACGTCAATGAAGATCAAGCGATCCAATTGGTGGCATCAACATTGGGTGCACTTCCCAAACGCGCAGCATCGCCCAAATTTTCGCCGGGGCAACTGACCCGCAAATTCGCGTCCAACCTAAGCCCGCGCATTGTCACTTATGACGGTAAAGAGGATCAGGGAATGTTCTCACTGCATTGGCCGACCACCGATGACAGCGACCTAAAATCCTCGCTGGCGCGCGACCTGCTTGCCAGTGTGATGTCGCTGCAACTGACGGAGGTCGTGCGCGAAAAACTGGGCGCAACCTATACACCCGAAGCTTTTTCCATGGCATCAAGCGATTATCCCGGATTTGGACATATATCAGTCGTCGCTTCAGCGGCGCCTGACAAAATGGACTTGATAACCGCAGCGGTCAAAGACATCGCTAAGGATTTGCGCGAACAGGGCATTACCGACGATCAGTTGCTGCGCGCGCGTAAGCCGATTGCCGAACGCTATGAACGGCAAATGCGCGAAAATGCTGCCTGGGTTGGTATCGTCAACGTGGCGCAGAGCCAGCCGCACCGGTTGGATCGGCGTCGCCAACGTGCGGCGGTTCTGGCGGCATTGACCCCGGCTGACATCCAAGCTGTAGCCCGGCAATATCTGACCGAAAATGGTGCGCTCGACATTCGCATTCTGGCGAAGACGGCGCCTGCAGCACCGTAATGAAAAAGGGGCGGACCTATGGTTGGTCCGCCCCAGTCTATCGAAACCAACTGGGGAGCTGTGTTTCGAGTAAAGGCTTAGTCGCGCTGTTTCGAAAACTCAGATGTCTCCGTCACCTTTGTCCTGACTTTGCTGTTTTTCGAGTTTGTCGATTTGCTTTTCGAGACTTTCGATCACCTGTTTGCGGATTGAGTCAGGCATTTCCTCCTCATCGCGGATTTCATCGAGGGCTTCGCGCAAGGCTTGCTGCGCCTGGACACGCGCCAATTTTGCCTGCCCCTTCCCGCACATCACGATCTTGACCCGAGATTTGTTCTTTCCGTCGAACCCTTCAACATTCGAAGTGACCGGCTGGCCTTCCTCGCAATTTCCGCGAAATTCGGAAATGTCGATGTCAGGGATCATTGCCGCAATGGTTTTTCCTTCCATGGCAATGGCATGGGCGCCTTGGGCGCTGCTCCATGCAAAACTACTGACTTCCTTTTCATCACCGTCCTTACTGCTGGAACGAATAATCACTCGGCCCGATTTGCGATCGCCATCTGCTAGCCCATCGGCGAACATCTCGTCCGCTTCGGCGCGTGATTTTTCGGCCTCGGCGACCATTTTCTCAACCTCGGCTTCGCTCAATTCCTCGCTGGAACGCAGAACTATGGTTTTGCCGTCTTTCTCAATTTTTTTGACAAACGGCGTATCGGCATCACCTTCCAGATCAATGTCCGCAGCTTCGCCGTCGCCCTTTTTAATCATCATGATCTTGTGCTTGCGAACATCAGCCTTGGGTTCTTCTGATAATGCCGGTTCGTCTGCCTTCTCAGCAAAGACCGGAACCACTGTCGCAGTCAGCGGCAGAGCAATCGCGGTAGCGCCCAACAGGCCCAGCCGTCCGAACAAGCGGCGGCGTTTGCTGGTGTCATTCATCATCATTCTCCTCAATCGTTCGATAACTGTGCGCGGATGGTTCAGCGCCATGGCAAAGGTTGGCGTAAGCGGGCTGGACGTCTGGATTGCCGTGCGGGCAAGCGCGCGGCCGTAGCTTTCTTTGGTACCGGCATCGCACCCGGCAAGAACGCGGGCATCGCAGGCGGCTTCCTGATCCAGCCGGAAGGCATTCCATGCCAGCCATGCCACCGGATTGAACCAGTTGAGGCACAGGAAGGTGAACGCCGCCAGATTGGCATATAAGTCACCCGAGCGGTGGTGTGCCAGTTCATGCGCCAGAGCCAATTCGCGTTCGCGGGGATTAAAAGCCTGTGCAAAGTGGATCGGCACCGCGACAAATCGCCGGAACAGACCAAAGGCGAGCGGCCCGGCGACGCGGTCGCTTTCAATGACAGCGATGCTGCCGATCCGGTCGATTTCGACGGCGTCTGACAGCAATTCGTCGCGCATCAGACAATAACGGATCATCTGCACGATGAACAGCAAGGCAGCTCCACCGAGCCAGAGCGCCAGCAACGGTTGTGCCCAGTCAAAGGCGGGTTCCGCCGCCAATGCTGCGGCTTTGACTGTAAGTGCGTCCTGTACGACCACTGGTAAGGTGACGATTTCGGCACCAACCGGCTCGCTTGCCGGAATCACTTTTTCCAGCGACGGCATAAACAGCCGGGCTGCGGGCAACAACCACAGTGCGTAGGCCATGCCAGCGCCAAAATGCCGCGCAATGGGACGACGGATAAGCAGCACCAGCAGCAACAACACGGTCGTGGCAATCAAAGTATCGGTCAGCCAGTCGATCATGACTTCATCTCCCTCAACAGCCGCTCTATTTCGGTGATGTCATCGGCGCTGAGTTCCTCCTGCTCAGCGAGATGCGCCACCAGCGGCATCAGCTTGCCCCCGAAAAATCGGTCGATCAGCCGTTTCGATTCCCCCGCGACATAGGAATCGCGTTCGACCAGCGGGCTGTAGAGAAAGCGCCGGCCATCGAGATGGTGGCCAATCGCTTCTTTGGTCACAAGGCGCGACAGCAGCGTTTTGACGGTCGCCAAAGACCAGTCGCGGCTGGCAACGACACGCGACGCGACATCGGTTGCGGTCAGCGGGGATTCCTCCCACAAAACCTCCATAACCGCCAATTCCGCTTCGCTGATCCGTTCGGACATTCAGAACCACCTTACCTATGTTTGTGCGATTTCGATTACAGGCGTAGTCGATTCGATTACAATTGTAAATATGCACTTTCGACGAACGACAGGCCCGGTTCGGCAAAACGCAGCGGTGGATTGTCGGAGAAATTTACACGGTAAAAGGAGGTTAACGATGCGATAACCATGCAAGTCGCTGTTTTTTCATAACAACGCAAAATTGGCACGCGGTCTGCATATGGATAGATGTTCAACACCCCACAATGCTACGGACGGGTTGGACGCTTAACTGGTCTCGCGCCAACCCGTCCAGGCATTATCTTTTTCCTGAAAATCTAAAACATCTATGCTCCGTTCGTGCTGAGCTTGTCGAAGCACGACGCAACTGCGCCCAGCTGGCTACGTCCTTCGACAGGCTCAGGACGAACGGTTACGGGGTGCTCAGCCTCAAATCTACTCCATCCCTGCCAGCCGTGCCGCCTGGTCTTCGCTGATCAGCGCATCGACCAGTTCAACCAAGCCTGTGCCTTCCAATATCTCGGGCAATTTGTGCAGCGTCAGGTTGATCCTATGGTCGGTCACCCGGCCTTGCGGGAAATTATAGGTGCGGATGCGTTCG
>Ga0075152_10001463_pt1 | contig 17038 bp, 14 predicted proteins | sample JI61114C2DNA_FD_70964 | JGI IMG/M metagenome (GOLD analysis project Ga0075152, IMG submission 70964) | Wastewater effluent complex algal communities from Wisconsin, to seasonally profile nutrient transformation and Carbon sequestration -... | ecosystem: Engineered > WWTP > Effluent > Algae...
GCACCGCTCAACAGCGGCCGCGATGACTTCGCGCTCGTGCTGGACAGCAGCTTGTTGAGGGGCTACTTCACCAGCGACCGGCCGGGCGGGAAGGGCGGTGATGACATCTATGCGCTCACCCTCGAACGCCCGCTCGGCAACAGCATGCGGGTGGAAGGTCTTGCGCTGGACCGCCGAACGAAAGCCGTTATGCCCGGGGCCATGATCGAACTGAAGGATACACTGGGGAACATCGTGGCGTCAACGACAACAGGTCAGGACGGTTCCTATACCCTTGATCTGGAGCCGGGGACCATATATGGCTTGTCCGGAGCTGCTGGCGGATATCGTCCCGCGCAGGCAGAATTCTTCAGCGGACGGGACGCGGACACGGTATTCAAGCGCGACCTGGCGCTGGCGAAGTATGCCGATGTCACCGCGTGGATCCACGTGACCCATGCGCGCACCGGTGAACCCTTGCCGGACGTGGCAGTGAAGGCTACGGACGTGCCCGGCGGCAACGCCGAGGTGATCACCGGGACGACCGACGTTGCAGGGGACCTGCGGCGGGACTTGCAGGGCCGGGCCATCGATGACTCGCTCGTTTTCCGCGTGCGCCTCACCAAGCAGGGCTTCTTCCCCAAGAAGGGCCTCTTCCTTTATACAGTGGACGACCGTGGCGAGGTGGCGATGCACCAGATCATGGATCTGGCAATGGAACCCATCGAGATCGGTGCGGAGGTCGGCAAGGCCATCAGTGTGAACCCCATCTACTTCGATCTGGGCAAGTGGAACATCCGCCCGGATGCGGCGGCCGAACTGGACAAGGTCGTGACCGTGATGAACGATAACCCGAGCATGGAGATCGAGCTCGGCAGTCACACCGACAGCCGCGGAAGCGACAAGGCGAACCGGGCACTGAGCGACAAGCGCGCCAAGAGCAGCGCGGCCTACATCATGTCCAAGGGCATTGCCCGGGAGCGGATCAAAGGCAAGGGCTATGGCGAAAGCAAACTCTTGAACGCGTGCGACAACAGCTCCGGATGCACGGAAGAAGAGCACCAGCAGAACCGGCGCACCGAGTTCATCATCACGAAGATGTAGGGGAAGGAGGAACAAGGATGAAGGCGGCCGACGGGTCGCCTTCATCGTTCCGATGAGCCACCTCCGGCCCTCGGCCAGTGGCCAGAAGCCGATGGCCAGGGGCGAATTCAAGGAATTCTCCACCCCCGTTTGTTGGATCGGACCCGCGATCTATCTTCGCGCCCCGTTTCTCTGGCCGTGATGCATCAGGCATACCGGTAGTGAGGCGGGCCGAACAGACCAAATCCCAGGACCACCGTGGCTTCCACGACCCATACCACCTCCATGGCCAACAAGGCCACCGTGCAGAAAGAATGGCTGCTGGTGGACGTCGAGAACGAAGTTCTCGGCCGCGTTGCCAGCAAGATCGCCATGCTCGTACGTGGCAAGCACAAGCCAACGTTCACCCCGCACACCGACACCGGTGACCATGTTCTGGTGATCAACGCCGAGAAGGTGCGCCTGACCGGTGACAAGCTGGAGGACAAGGAGTACCAGCGCTACAGCCTGTACCCCGGAGGCCAGACCCGCGAGAAGGCGAAGAACCTGAAGGCGCGCAAGCCCCAGGCCCTCATCGAGCTCGCCGTGAAAGGCATGTTGCCCAAGACCCGTCTGGGTGACGCACAGTTCGGCAACCTGCACGTGGTCGTGGGAAGCACCCACAAGCACGAGGCGCAGAAGCCCCGCAAGATCGACCTCAACAGCATCAAGTAAGATGGCATCAGTGAACAGCTTGGGCCGCCGCAAAACCAGTGTGGCGCGCGTGGTCCTCAACGAGGGCAGTGGCGAGATCATCGTGAACGGCGTGGAAGGGAACGAGTACTTCCCCATCACGGTGCAACAGTTCAAGTTGCAACAGCCCTTCAAGCTCACGGGCACCGAGGGCAAATACGACGTTACCGCCACGATCGATGGCGGTGGCACCACCGGTCAGGTGGAAGCTTTGCGTTTGGGCATCGCCCGCGCGCTCGTGAAGATCGACCCCGAGCACAAGCCCAAGCTCAAGGCCGAAGACCTCATGACGCGTAACCCCCGCGAGGTGGAACGCAAGAAGTTCGGACGCAAGAAGGCGCGCAAGCGCTACCAGTTCAGCAAGCGTTAAGTCCCACGCTTGTTCAGGATCCAATCCTGGAGGACTCACCTGTACATCGGGTGGCTACCATCAGGATGCCTGTGATAACGGGAACAAGGAAAGTGAACCAAAAGAAGGAACATGGCACGTACTGAATTCAAGCAGCTTCTCGATGCGGGCGTACACTTCGGCCACCTGCGCCGCAAGTGGAACCCGAACATGGCCCCTTACATCTTCACGGAGAAGAAGGGCATCCACATCATCGACCTGAACAAGACGGCGGTGAAGCTGGACGAGGCTGCGGCCGCGATGAAGCAGATCGCCCGTAGCGGGAAGAAAGTGCTCTTCGTGGCTACGAAGAAGCAGGCCAAGGACATCGTTACCGAGAAGGTGAAGGCCACCGGTATGCCGTACGTCACTGAGCGTTGGAGCGGTGGCATGCTCACGAACTTCGGCACCATCCGCCGCGCGATCAAGAAGATGGCCAACATCGATCGCATGAAGATCGATGGCACGCTGAACCACATGAGCAAGCGCGAGCGCCTGCAAGTGAGCCGTCAGCGTGACAAGATGGAGAAGAACCTCGGTTCTATCGCCGACCTCACCCGCCTGCCCAGCGCGCTGTTCATCGTGGACATCGTGAAGGAGCACATCGCCGTGGCCGAGGCCCGCAAGCTGAACATCCCCACGTTCGCGATGGTGGATACCAACAGCGACCCGAACCTGATCGACTTCCCGATCCCCGCGAACGACGACGCCACCAAGAGCATCGAGCTGATCGTGGACACCATGATCGCGGCCATCAACGAAGGCCTTGACGAGCGCAAGAGCGACAAGGAGCGCGGTGAGGCCATCGATGACGATGCCGCTGAAGAAGGCGAAGAAGGTGCAGAGGCTCCAGTGGCCGCCGCTGAAGTGAAGGTCCCTGAAGTGGCCGCTGCCGCTGAAGGCCAGGCCCCTGCTGCTGAAGCCTGAGAATCGTTCGTGGTCGTTGGTTGATGGTTGTTGGTGGATCGCACCTGACAGCCGGAGGACCACCGACCATCAACCATCAACCAACAACCAGTTATGAGCACCATGGCCATTACCGCCTCCGACGTGAACAAGCTCCGCCAGATCACTGGCGCGGGCATGATGGACTGCAAACAGGCCCTCAATGAGGCCAATGGCGACTTCGATGCCGCCATCGACATCCTGCGCAAGAAGGGCCAGAAAGTGGCCGCCAAGCGCGCCGACCGTGACGCCAGCGAAGGCCAGGTGATCGGCCTGGTGAGCGCCGACAACAAGAAAGGCGTGCTCGTCTGCACCAACTGCGAAACCGACTTCGTAGCCAAGAACGCGGACTTCGCCGCCATGGCCAACCGCATCGCCACCATCGCTTTGGAGAAAGGCGCGGACAGCATCGACGCCCTGAAGGCGATGGCCTTCGACAGCAATGGCATGACCATCGCCGAGAAGCTCATCGAGCAGACCGGTGTGATCGGCGAGAAGATCGAAGTGAGCGCCTGCCACGCCCTGAGCGCGGAATTCGTTTACGCCTACAACCACCCCGGCAACAAGGTCGGCAGCCTCGTGGGCCTCAACAAGGCCGGCTTCGCGGATGCCGCCAAGGACGTGGCCATGCAAGTGGCCGCCATGGGCCCGATCGCGCTCGACAAGGCCAGCACGCCCCAGAACGTGATCGACAAGGAACTGGAGATCGGCAAGGAGCTCGCCATCCAAGAGGGCAAGCCCGCCGACATGGCCGAGAAGATCGCCGCCGGTCGCCTGAACAAGTTCTTCAAGGAGAGCACCCTGCTCGCCCAAGAGTTCATCAAGGACAACAAGCTCAGCGTAGAGCAATACCTGAAGAGCATGGACAAGGATCTCACCTGCACCGGCTTCAAGCGCCACTCGCTCACGGTCTGATCCAAGACAAGTCAACAAATTGAACGGCCTCCGTCCCGGATGAAACTCCGGGAGGGGGCCGTTCGCGTTTCGGGTCAGGGGAAAGGGCTAGCTTCACTTGCCGGAAAGCACGCTTCACGAACGTCAAGCACCTTGCATCATGTACACAGCTGACCTGAAGTCTTGGATCCGTTCGGGTCTTGTTGTTCTTCTCGCCCTGGGCGGAATGAGAGTTGTGGCGCAGGTTGATTGTCTGGGTGTGGATGGTGGGCTTGCGTTACCGGGAACCGCGTGTGATGATGGTTGGAGCAGCAGCGTCCAGGACATCTGGAATGTGGACTGCAACTGCATCGGCTATTGTTCTGACGGAATGGGGCTCTATGGTCTGCCGGGAACCATATGCAATGATGGAAGCGCGTTCACCATCAACGATATGTTCTGGCCGGACTGTGTTTGCAGGGGTATTTGCATATCCGAATTCGGATCCCCGGGAGATCCCTGTGATGATGGAGACCCGCTTACCAATGATGACATCGTGTCCGAGAACTACTGCATCTGCAGCGGCTGGCAGAACCTGATCACTGGTCAGGTGTTCCTCGATGTGGATCTCGATGGTGTGTTTGGTGGTCCGGACCTTCCTATCGCGAACCGAACGGTCCAATCGGGAGTATCCTGGATATGGACGACCACCGATGCCAACGGTGAGTTCGAGTTCCGCTTGGGTCCTGGGTTTTACACCTTGCTGGCGGCATCGGGCTCTTACGATGCCCCCGCACAGGTGAATCCCACGCTGGACCTGAGCGTTCCCGGATCCAGCAGCGTGGGCAATGCCCTCGCCATGCAACCGTCGGCCAGTTTGACGGACCTCGCGGTCGAAGTTTCCACGCAACCGGCACGACCGGGGTTCTACAACTTCATCACGGTGGTTTGTACGAATGAAGGGACGTTGCCAGCGACCGGGGATCTCTCGGTCACATTCGATGGCCTGCAGGCCTATGAGGGGAGCTGGCCTGCTGGCAACGCGGTCGGAAATACAGTGACATGGACCTTGCCGGTTTTGCAGCTGGGGGGAACATTCTCAGCGATGATCCGCGTTCGTACCCCGGTCGGAACTGCCCTGGGTACCGATCTGACCTGCGATGCGCAAGTAATACCTGCGCCTGCGGATGGTGAACCGGTCAATGACCAGGACGGGTTCGTGCACCAGGTGGTGGGTTCGTTCGATCCCAATGACATTTCGGTCTCCCCAACGATCCTGTCGAGCGAGGACATCGCGTTGGGCAGGCCGGTCACTTACACGATCCGTTTCCAGAACACGGGCACTTTTCTGGCCGAGGATGTGCGCATTACCGACATTCTGCCATTCCAGTTCAGGCCGAATTCGTTCGACTTTATCGCGAGCAGTCATCCTTGCCACGTTCAACTGAGCAATGGCTTGCTGGAATTCCGCTTCGATGGCATCATGCTCCCGGACAGCAACGCCAACGAACCCGAGAGCCACGGCTGGGTCATGTTCCGCATGACGCCGCAGAACTTCCTGCTGCCCGGCGCACAGGTGTACAACAGCGCGAGCATCTACTTCGATTTCAACGAACCCATCTACACGAACACTGCGGTCTTCGAGATCGAACTGAACACCTCTGTCGCGCAAAGCGGGGTCGAGGCACCAGGTCCGTCGCTCTGGCCAAACCCGGCAACCGACCTGCTGAACCTCTCCATGGACAGAACACCCCCCACAGCCTTGGTCACGATCATCGACATGAACGGCCGTGTGGTGCGCAGCATGGCCAATGTCCAAGCGCAAGACAAGACGCTCACGATCCCCATAGCGCACCTTGCCGATGGCCTCTACACCCTTCGCATCGGAGTCGGCTTGAAGGCGCGCCATCAGCGCTTTGTGAAGAGCCACTGACCGGGCTGGTCGAACTGTCGAGCGGCTCTCGTCGGGGGCGGTTCGTTTTTCATTGCTTTGGGCCCCGAACGCTGACCCCTGCCCATGCCCCAAGCGAACGGAATGAAGAAGTACACACGCATCCTGCTGAAGCTCTCCGGCGAAAGCCTGATGGGCGACAAGGACTACGGCATCGACGATAAGATGCTGAACGCGTACGCCGAGGAGATCAAGGCGGTGAGCAGCATGGGCGTGCAGATGGCGGTGGTGATCGGGGGCGGCAACATCTATCGCGGCATCCAGGCGGCGGCCAGCGGCATCGACCGCGTGCAAGGCGACCACATGGGCATGCTGGCCACCATGATCAACAGCTTGGCCTTGCAGAGCGCGTTGGAAGCCCACGGCCAAAGCACACGCTTGCTCAGCGCCATCAAGATGGAGCAGATCGCCGAGCCCTTCATCCGTCGCCGTGCGGTGCGGCACTTGGAGAAAGGTCGCATCGTGATCTTCGGTGCGGGCACGGGCAATCCGTATTTCACCACGGACACGGCCGCTTCTCTGCGCGCCATCGAGATCGAAGCCAACGTGATCCTCAAAGGCACGCGCGTGGACGGCATCTACACCGCCGATCCGGAAAAGGACAAGAACGCGACGAAGTACGAGCGCATCACCTTCAAGGAGGTGTACGACAAAGGCTTGAGCATCATGGACCTCACGGCCTTTACCCTGTGCCGGGAAAACAACCTGCCCATCATCGTCTTCGACATGAACAAGCCCGGCAACCTGCGCAAAGTCGTGGCCGGCGAGCAGGTGGGGACATTGGTGGAGGTGTGAGCGGGTAGTTTACCGCCACGACGCCACGTGCGCAACGAGAGCGCCACGTTTTCGCCCCATTCGTTGCGTTGCCTTGGCGTTCGTGGCGCCGTGGCGGTGAAGCATTTCTATTTTCGCCCTCCCAACGACGTAAAGAGATGGACGCCAAGACGCTGATCGCCCCGCAAGAGGAACTGATGAAGAAGGCCGTGGACCATTTGGACCACGAGCTCACGAAGATCCGCGCGGGCCGGGCGAACCCCGCCATGCTGGAAGGCGTGCGCGTGGAAGCCTATGGCTCACAGATGCCCTTGAACCAGGTGGCCAACGTGAACACGCCGGACGGCCGCACGATCATGATCCAGCCGTGGGACAAGAAGATGATCGACGCCATCGAGAAGGCGATCCAGGCGGCGAATCTGGGTTTCAACCCCAGCAACAACGGAGAGAATGTGATCATCAACGTGCCCATGCTCACCGAGGAGCGCCGGAAGGACCTGGTGAAGGCCGCGCACAAGGAAGGTGAGCACGCGCGTGTGAGCATCCGTGGCGCACGCCAAAAGGCGAACGAAGCGATCAAGAACGCCAAGCTTCCCGAGGACTTCACCAAGGACGGCATCGATCAGGTGGACAAGCTCACGGCCTCCTATAACAAGAAGGTGGACGCGCTGATCGAGGCGAAGGAGAAGGACATCATGAAGGTCTAGTGGCGTTCGGGTTGTGCTGATGACATGGCCCAACGGCGCCCGCTGCTTCTCAGTTTTCTGATCGTTTTGGCCTACGCGCTCTGCGGTTGGCTATGGTTCGAGTCGAGTTCAACAGGCTTGGCGGGTTCGGTCATCTTCATACCCTTGGTCCTTGCTTTCGGCGCGGGGTATGAAGGGGGTGATGCGGCGTTCTGGCTCGCGTTGTTGGGCCAGTTGTTCTTGATCTGGTTGATCGTCTACGGCACGGTTCGAGTCATGCGCCGGTCGTGATCATTCACCCCTGCATGTTCCGGGTTCGGCTCTGATGATCGGCCGGAGATCCCACAGGTTCAAGAGGTCTTCCTGATCCTGACCTTGATACGGTCTATTGTGGTGAAAGCGTCCGCGAATCCGTCGCCATGGTGATCCAACAACATGATGACGCGTGCGATCATGTCCGGTGCGGACATGTCGTTCAAACGGAGCAGGATCACACCCGCGTGGGCCATACGTTTCAGATGGACCAGTTCGCCGAAGTCCTTGTCCTCTGTCAGGAGGATTTCATTGCGCGAAGCCGCGAACCGGAGAACGTCAGGGTCTTTGATGCTCGGTGACGATTCAGCGATGTATAGGATCGAATGCCCGGCTTTGCGCAAAGCGGCCACCAATTGTCCATCAACGCTTTCGTCGGCGACGAGTTGCATCCAGGAGAGCCCTACGACTTGTCTGTGTAGATGATGTCGTTACGCACGGCATCAAGCGCATACAACTGCGCGGCCTGTATGCTGTCTTTGCTGAGCTTGGGATAACCATCGAGGATCTCATCCACCGGCCGTCCGAAAGCGATCTTCTCCAGGATCAGTTCCACGGGGATGCGGGTGCCCTTGAAACAGGGCTTGCCGAACATCACGTCCGGTTCCGAGCTGATATGGTCTTGCCAATTGAGCATCGTCCCCCAAAAGTAGCGCAGCGGTGAGCCTATGCCCAAACCGGGCTGCCCTCACTACAATTCCTGCACATCTCCAAGTTGCTCCGGCTCTTCAGCAACGCGCCCCGGAAGTCCCGGTACGCATCGCCGTTCCAAACCTCCCGGAAGCTGTTCTTCCGCAGGTCCCCGAGCACATGGTGCGCGTCCTTGTCGAAGCAGCAGGGCACCACGCGGCCGTCCCAGGTGATCACGCAGCTGTGCCACATCTTCCAGCAGTTGTCCTCCATCCCCGGGCTTGACCCGGGGTCTCTTGAGAAGATGCCTGCCTTCCTCTTCACTTCCCACACGCCTTTCGCGTTGCGGCGGTAGCGGGCGTACTGGTCCTGCGTGGGGATCAGCGGGTGGTCGTCCTTGGGCTCGTAGATCTGCGCGGTCTTCAGCCAGAGGTCATCCACGCCGATGCGTTTGGCGAGCGCGCGCGCATCGGGGATCTGGTGCTCGTTCGGCTTCACCACCAGGAACTGGAACACCACGTGCGGTGAGAGGCTCTTCAGCTTCTTCTTCCACTTCACGATGCGCTCGGCACCTTCGATCACCTTGCTCAAGGTGCCTTCCTTCCGGTAGGCTTCGTAGGTTTGTTGGTCGGTGCCATCCAGCGAGATGATGAGCCGAGAAAGTCCACTGCGCACGGCGGCCTCGGCGTTGGCCTCATCCAGGAAGTGCGCATTCGTGCTCGTGCTGGTGTACACGCCGCGATCGCTCGCGTAGCGCACCATGTCGAGGAAGCCCGGATTGATGAACGGCTCGCCCTGGAAGTAGAAGGTGAGCGCCCACAGATCCCGGTGCAGCTCATCGATGATGTGCTTGAAGAGGTCCTGCTTCAGGTTGCCGGTGGGTCGGGTGAAGGCGCGCAAGCCGCTGGGGCACTCCGGGCAACGCAGGTTGCAGGCCGTGGTGGGCTCGATGCTCACGCTGATGGGCAATCCGGAGATCCTGGGGTCCTTCGTTCGCTTGGCCCGCTGGAAGCTGCTCCACACGCGGTAGGCGTTCACTGCCCGTTGCGCGCTGTACGCACGGGACCAGAGGCGGGCATCACGGAGTTGGGGAAGCATCGGCGGCAAGTATGTAACGCTTCTGCGGGCCAGCGTGACATCCGAATAGACGGCGCAAGGTATCGGAGGTGGCCGTGTGTGTTGGCATTCCGCTGCTCCCCATGGTCGACCGGTCGTCACTGAGCACTTCGTCGTTGGCCGGTGTATCCTTTCTTCGTCGCTGCCCGTCCCATCATCAACCCCTTGTCGAATGAGATCCGTGCTCATCATATTGTCGTTCGCATGCCCGGCATTCCTCCAAGCCCAGATCAGCCTGAGCGGTCGCGTGGTCGACGCGAAGACCGGTGAAGCGCTCGCCTTCGTGCCGACGAACATCGCAGGCACGCGCGAAGGCAGCTTGAGCGACATCGACGGACGGTTCACGCTGAATGTGGACCACCTGCCCGTGCGACTGCGCTTCAGCTACGTGGGGTATGAGACGCTCGAATTGGCGGTGAGCGACGCAAAGCCTCTGTGGGTGCAACTGGTCCAGAAGAACACCGAACTGAAGCCAGTGGTGGTGAGCGGGGAGGATAACCCCGCACACCGCATCATCCGCCGAGCTTACGCCGGGCGAAAGCAGAGCGATGGCATGCGCTACCGATCCTACCGCTACACCAGCTACAGCAAGATGGTGGTGGACATCGCCTTGGACAGTGCCATCCTGAACGACACTGCGCGCATGGCCGCATTGGACACCAGCGAGCGCAAGGCGCACGAGTTCTCCCAGCAGCAGCACTTGTTCCTGATGGAGAGCGCCACGAAGAAGAGCTTCATACCCCCGGCCAGTGCGCGGGAGGAAGTCTTGGCCATGCGCGTGAGCGGCTTGAAGGACCCTTCGCTCTTGGCGATGGCCGCACAAACGGAGGCCTTCAGCATCTATGACCCGGACATCCGCATCAGTGAGAAGGTCTATCTCGGTCCGCTCGGCCCATCAAGCACATCGAAGTACCGCTTCAACCTGGAGGATACGCTCTATCAAGGAACGGACAGCGTTTACGTGATCAGCTACCGCCCGCGGAAAGGCACGAAGTTCAACGGCCTGAAGGGCTTATTGTACATCCATACGCTGGGCTACGCTGTGCAGAACGTGACGGCCGAACCCGCGGAGCGAGAGGGCACGAGCCTCCGGTTCCAGCAATTGCATGAGCGCGTGAACGGAAAGTGGTTCCCCGCGCAATTGAATACCTTTTTCTATTTCGATCAAGGGACCGTCAGTGTGAACGGCATGGCGCCGCAGGGTGTACAACGCGTCTACCTGAAGGACATCGAAGTGGATGCGGAGGTCCTCCGGAAAGAAGTGCGTGGCCCCGAGTTCATCGCGGACCGCATGGACACGCGGCGTGACGACAGGTATTGGGAACAATGGCGGGTGGATTCGCTCGATCGGCGTGACCTGAAGACCTACACCACCATCGACAGCATCGGCGATTCGCTCAACTTCGGCACGAAGCTCAAATGGGTGGAAGCGCTCTTCGCGGGACGCTTGGCCTTGGGCCCTGTGGACCTGCCGCTCAACCGGCTGATCAACTACAACGGGTACGAGGGCTTCCGCCTGGGAGCGGGGCTGAGCACGAACGACAAGGTCTCACGCTACGGATCGCTCGGTGGCTATTTCGCGTACGGGTTCGGTGACGAGCGCTGGAAGTACGGCGGCGATCTCACCATCAAGCCGATCTACGGGCGCGACCTGCATTTGAAGCTGAGCTATGAGAACGATGTGAACGAGATGGGTGGTGCGGCCTTCGCCGGATTCAGGCCGGGGTTCTTCGATGCGGACAACCAAGCGGAATGGGCACGCTTGCTCTACGTGGACCGAATGGACCGCATGGAGCGATTCGCCGCACAAGCGCTGGTGCGGGTGAGCGGTTCCACGAAAGTCTGGCTCGGCACCGAGCGCGCACAGCGCGTGAACGCGATCGGTTATCAGTACGTCGAACCGATCGGCGAGGGCATCACTCGGTACCGGAACGAGTTCCTCATCGGCGCGATCACCGCGGATGTGCGCTGGGCGTTCCGGGAGAAGATCGCACGCTTGGCGCACCGGGAGATCTCCATGGGCACCAAGTATCCGGTGGTCCATGTTCAGGCCATGCATGCCGTGAAAGGACTGTGGGGTGGCGAATGGGACACCTGGCGTGTGAATGCGATGATCGAGAAGAAATTCCGGATCCGCTTGCTGGGGAACTTGAGCGTGCGTTTGCTGGGCGGCATGGCCGATCCGAACGCGCCCTTGCCCTTCCTCTTCAACTTGCGCGGGACGAACGGGAACAGCGACCTCCTCCTTTCAGCGGACAACACCTTCGAAACGATGCGGCCGAACGAATTCCTCGCGGACCGATACGCCACCTTGCACATCCGCCACAGCTTCGGCAACCTGCTCTTCAAGACCAAGCGGTTCAAACCTGTGCCTGTGCTGCTTACCAGCGTGGCAGTGGGTGATCTGGAGCAACCGGAGAACCACCGGGGCTTGGCATTCCGTGACATGGAGCACGCTTACATTGAAAGCGGCCTTCGCATCGACGGCCTTTTCATGGGATTGGGCGCAGGGGTGTTCTACCGCTACGGCATCTATTCGCTCCCGGAGCAGGCGGACAACTTCGTGTTCAAGCTTTCGGCGAGCTTCCAACTGCAATGACCCGACTTTCGGCGTTTCGGCAGGTTCCGTCCATTGTTTCGCACCTTCGCGCCGCGCCGCTTTTCCGGCGTTCTTCCCTGAACCTGGATGTGGGCTTGGCTGGCTGGTCGTGTTCTCCGCAATCGCATGGCGATCCTCATCGCTGTGGGCCTGCTCACCGTGGGGCTCGGCTTCATGGCCACCAAGGTTGGCATGAACTACAAGCATGGCGGCCTGCTCCCGGAAACCGACAGCGCCTATGTCGACTATCAGCGCTTCCTCTCCACGTTCAAAGAGGATGGGAACGTGCTGGTCGTGGGCACGCAGGCTGACAGCCTCGGAGCGAACAAACTGTACACGCCGAAGAACTTCAGGGCGTGGCATGCGCTCGGGAACGACCTGAAAGCGATCCCGGGTATCGACTCGGTCTTCAGCGAGGCGCACCTCTTCACCCTCTTGCGAGATGACTCTTTGCAGCGGTTCGCGTTGGCTCAGGTGGTGGAAAAGCTGCCGAACGACCAAGCGGAGATGGACACGTTGCTGGCGCGGATCCGATCGCTGCCGTTCTATCGAAGCCTGCTCTACAACGACAGCACCGGGGCCAGCTTGATGATGGTCTTCGTGAACGCGAAGCTCTTCGATACGGATGCGAGACAAGCCGTGATCGACGCGGTGCGCGAACGGACAGAGCGCTTCAGTGCGGAGACCGCTATGCCGGTTTACCGGAGCGGCCTTCCGTGGATCCGCGTGAACAGCACCAACCTGGTGAAGTCTGAAATGCCCATGTTCTTCGCTGCGAGCATGGGCCTGTGCGCGCTATTGCTCCTGTTGTTCTTCCGCAGCTGGCGAGTGATGGCGATCTGCATGTCGGTCGTGGCCATCAGCGTGGTGTGGACATTCGGCTGCATGGCCTTGCTGGATTATAAGGTCACCTTGCTGCAATCGGTGATCGCACCCTTGGTCATCGTTACGGGCGTTCCCAATTGCGTCTTCCTGGTGAACGCGTTCCACTATGAGTTCACGGGCCACGGCAACCGGGTGAAGGCCCTCCAGCGGGTGATCAGTCGGATCGGGGCCGCTGCCTTCATGACCAACGCCACCACGGCGGTAGGCTTCACCACGTTCTGCGTCACGTACAGCGACGCGCTGGTACAGTTCGGCTGGACCGCCACGATCGGCATCATGATATTGTGGCTGCTGAGCATGATCCTGATCCCGATCCTGTTCAGTTACATGGGCGATCCCAAACCGCGGCACCTCGCCCACTTGGACCGCAAATGGTTGGACAGGGCGGTAGAATGGATCGTGCGCACGAGCCAGACCAAGCGCCCGCTCATCTACACGGTGACGGCGATCGTTACGGCGCTCTCAGTGGTAGGGATGTTGCGCATGAAGGACGAGAGCCGCATCGTGGACGATCTGCCCGAGGATAACCCGGTGCTCGCCGATCTGCGCTTCTTCGAGAAGAACTTCCACGGGGTGATGCCACTGGAGATCGTGATCGATACGAAGAAGAAAGGGGCCGCGCTGAAGGATGCTACGCTCAAGCGCATCGAGAAACTGCAGGACACCTTGGCGCTGTATCCGCAATTCAGCCGCCCGCTCAGTATCGTGGACGCGGTGAAGTTCACCAAGCAGGCGTTCTACGGCGGCGATCCGGCGCGGTACGAACTGCTGAACAGTACGGACAAGACCTTCATCCTGCCCTACGTGGAGAACGCCAGCGGACGGCAAGGCATGGCGAAGGCCTTCATGGACAGCACACGGCAGACCACACGCGTCACCGTGCAGATGGCGGATGTAGGCACCACGCGCATGGATGAGCTGCTGGAGAAGCTGCGCGCTCAGACCGACAGCTTGTTCGGAACGGACAAGTACAAAGTGACCTTCACCGGCACGAGCGTGGTCTTCCTCAAGGGCAGCGGCTACCTGGTGAGCAACCTCATCACCAGTTTGTTCTGGGCCATCGTGCTTATCGTGGCGCTGATGGCCGTCCTGTTCAACTCCTTCCGCATCCTCATAGTTTCGCTCATCCCGAACATGATCCCGCTGATCGTCACGGCGGGGCTCATGGGTTACTTCCACATCCCGATCAAGCCGAGCACGATGCTCGTATTCGGGATCGCATTGGGTATCGCCGTGGACAACGCGATCCACTTCCTGGCGCGCTATCGCTTGGAACTGAAGCTGACAGGCAACGACCTCGCGCGCAGCGTGGACCTCGCCACGCGCGAAGTGAGCGTGGGCATCATCTACACCAGCGTGGTGCTGCTGGCCGGCTTCTTCCTGTTCGGCTTCTCCCACTTCGGCGGTATCCGCGCGATGGGCATCCTCACCAGCATCACCTTGTTGGTGGCCATGCTCACGAACCTGTTGGTGCTTCCCTCTCTCGTGCTGTCCTTCAACCGGAGCCTGATGACGCGTGCGTTCCAGGAGCCGCTTTTGGAGATCATGGACGAGGAGCAGGATATCGACCTCGGAGAGCTGCGTATGGAGAAGAAGAACGAAGAAACGATCGAATGAAAGGCATCATCCTGGCCGGCGGCAGCGGCACACGGCTGCACCCGCTCACGTTGGCGGTGAGCAAACAGCTCATGCCCGTTTACGACAAACCGATGATCTACTACCCGCTGAGCACGCTCATGGCCGCGGGCATCCGCGAGGTCCTCATCATCAGCACACCGCACGACCTGCCGAACTTCAAGAAGCTGCTCGGTGATGGTCGCGCCGTGGGTTGCGAATTCACGTACGCCGAACAAAAGATACCGAACGGTCTGGCGCAGGCTTTCGTCATCGGCCGCGAGCACGTGGGCGAGGACAGCGCGGCGCTCATCTTGGGGGACAACATCTTCCACGGGAGCGGGTTGGGCACGCGGCTGATGGAACACGGTGATGTGAAGGGCGGCCTCGTCTTCGCCTACCGCGTAAGCGACCCGGAGCGTTACGGCGTGGTGGAGTTCGATGACAGGTTCAATGCGCTGAGCATCGAGGAGAAGCCCGCGAAGCCCAAGAGCAACTATGCCGTGCCGGGCCTTTACTTCTATGACAACAGCGTGCTCGACATCGCCCGTGACCTGAAGCCCAGCGCACGTGGCGAATACGAGATCACCGACGTGAACAGGGAATACCTGCGGCGCGGCACCTTGAAAGTGAATGTGCTGGACCGCGGCACCGCGTGGCTCGATACCGGCACCTTCACGTCGTTGATGCAGGCCGGCCAGTACGTGCAGGTGATCGAAGAGCGCCAGGGCCGCCGCATCGGTTGCATCGAAGAGGTGGCCTTCCGGCGCGGCTTCATCGATGCGGAACAGTTGCGGGTCATCGCTGAGCCCCTGCGGAAGAGCGGCTATGGCGAATACCTGCTGAAAGTGGCCGACGGCACCGCGTGAGATGGAGCGGTACAAGGAGCTGATCGAGGCGCGTATCGCCGGGTGGTGCGCCGCATTGCCGGACAGCGGCCTCTACGCGCCGATGGCCTACCTGATGGACCTGCCGGCGAAGCGCGTCCGTCCCGCGCTCGTGCTGATGGGCAGTGAGCTCTTCGGCGGGAGAGCGGAACACGCGATCGACGAGGCCATCGGCGTCGAGCTCTTCCACAACTTCACGCTGATGCACGATGACATCATGGACCAGGCACCGCTCCGGCGCGGAAGGCCGACGGTGCATGCGAAGTGGGGCGTGAACACCGCCATCCTCAGCGGCGATGCCATGCTGGTGAAAGCCTACCAGCTGGTGGGCCGCTACCCGGAAGTGCATACCGCGTTCTCGCGTTGCGCGCTGGAGGTCTGTGAAGGGCAGCAACTGGACATGGACTTCGAGCGGCGTGATGACGTACGTGTGGACGAGTACATGGAGATGATCCGCTTGAAGACGGCGGTCCTGCTTTCCTGTGCGTTGCGCATCGGTGCCATCGTGGCGGGAGCGGCTGAAGAAGGTCAGGAGCGCATTGCCGCGTTCGGGGAGCACCTCGGCTTGGCGTTCCAATTGCGCGATGATGTGTTGGACGCCTTCGGGGATCCGGCGAAGACCGGTAAACAGCAAGGCGGCGATCTGCGCGCGGGCAAGAAGACCTTCCTGCTCATACGGGGTCTGGAGCGCGCGGCGGAGAACCGCACGGGCATCCTGCATGAAGAGCTGATGAAGCGACCGGAAGAAAGGGACGTGCCGCGCATGCTGGGTCTGCTGGAGACGCTCGGGGTACGGGCCGAAGCGGAAGCGAAAGTCACGCAAGAGGAACGCGCCGCAGTGGATGCCTTGGACGCGATCGATGTTCCGGCGGAACGCAAGGAACCCTTGCGGGGGCTCATGACCCTGCTGGGTTCACGCGCTCACTGACAGGTCTCGCAGAACGTCCCGAAGAGGTACGGATCTTCCAGCAGCTGGAAGGTGATGCCGCCGCTGCCAAGGGATACCCGTTTCGGCGGAAGGAAGGCTAAGCAACTGTGCTGGGCCGCCCCAAGGTATCCGCGAGCGCCATGCCCAAGTTGGCGAAATTGAGATCCGAACCGGTGGATAGGAGCCGGGCGTTGCTCGCGCGGGAACCTTCGAGCAGGATCGTGCTCATTTCTCCCAAGACCGAACGCAGCGCGAACGCGGGCACGTTCGGAAGGAAGAACGGCCGGTCGAGCGCTTTGGCCACGGCCCGCATGAAGTCGGTGTTCGTCGGTTGTTCAGCGCCGACCACGTTGTAGGCCCCGTGCATGCCTTCATCGGTAACGGCTCGCATATAAGCGGTGACCAGATCATCGACATGCACCCAGGGCATCCATTGTTTTCCGGAACCCAAGGCCGCGCCGAGGCCGAAGCGGAAGGGGACGCTCAACCGCTTCAACGCTCCACCTTCGCGCGCCAGCACCATGGGCGTGCGCATCTTCACCACACGACAGGTCGGGTTCCATTCATCCGCGGCTTCCTCCCAATCCTTCGTCAGCCGCGCTATGGCATCCGTTCCTGCGGGATCGCTTTCCGCAAAAACGTGATCGGTGGTGACA
>Ga0075152_10001465_pt1 | contig 17035 bp, 20 predicted proteins | sample JI61114C2DNA_FD_70964 | JGI IMG/M metagenome (GOLD analysis project Ga0075152, IMG submission 70964) | Wastewater effluent complex algal communities from Wisconsin, to seasonally profile nutrient transformation and Carbon sequestration -... | ecosystem: Engineered > WWTP > Effluent > Algae...
GCCTGCCGGTGCAGGGGACGGTGCCGCAGCCATGCCGAGTGTGACGACACCAGCGAGTGCGGCCACGGCGAGCGTGCGTGGATGGAACGTGAGCATGGGGAGAGGGCGATTCTACTGCGCTGACGAGAGGGTCGTAGCGGCATCGGCGCGATGTGCCGCCGAAGGGCCGCAAGACCCGGGCATCGGCACCTTCTGCAGCCATACGCACCCAGTGATATGGTTCGGTCCGTTGATCATCTATGCGGTGCATGGGACGTGGCCGTACGGACCACCCACGTGGCGGGGTCGCCGACGCACGCGTGCCGAGTGGTCGGGTGCCGACGCTCCGTGGTTCGAGCCGAGATCTGCGTTCGCCGCTGCGGTGACCCAGGGCCACGACGTCACCTGGGTTCCGTTCGAATGGACCGGCGACAACACGTTCGCGGCGCGCGACACCGCCCGCGCGGATCTCTGTGAGCGCCTGCAGGCGTCGCTGGCGTCGAGCGACGAGCCACTGGCGATACTGGCTCACAGCCACGGGGGCACCGTCGCCGTGGCGGCCGTGGCGCAGCTGAGCGCCGAACATCGGGCTCGCGTCGTTGGGATCGTGACGATGGGCACGCCCTTCGCGACGTTGAAGTACGGGGTCTCGTCGTCGGTGGCTGTCGCGCAGGCGCTGCTTGACTCAGCGGCCAAAGCGTCGCCCTTCGTTGTTGGCCTCAGCGCGGCAACCGTCTGGGCTCTTGGCTCGGGCCACTTCATCATCCACACCATCGCTCTTGCGACGGCCGTCTGGACGGCGGCGCTGGTGATGCTGGCGGTGCGACTGCCTGGCCGACTCGCCAGGGGGTCCGGCCCCCGCGCGGTGGCCTTCGACCTGTTCGAGAAGACCCGCGGGCTCGACGTGCCGCTCGTCGCCCTTCGGGTGTCCGGAGACGAGGCCGGGCTCGCGATCGCGTCTGCGCAGACGCTGCGCCAGGTCGCCGTGGCAGCGCTCGGCATTCTGCCCGGATGGATGGTGGGCGACGCCCCGCGCGCCGACCCTGACACGCCGGATCGAACCGGACTGGTGTTCGGACTGACGTGTGTTGCGGCGCTGGTGCCGTTGACGCTCCGGCACTGGGAGACGTTGACCGGCGCCGCACGGCTCGATGTCGCCGGCATTGCTCTGGCCGGGTTGGCACTGGTCGCGGCGTGGATCGAGGCAGCCGCATGGCTCTTCGCGCTGGTGATGTTCGGTCTGATGCTGCTCGCCTGGCTGGCCGCCGCCAGCGCGCGGGCGCTGGCCCGTGCGACGGGCCCCGAGGCGCTGGACCTCATCGCGCAGGTTGAATGTGAGCCTGTCCCCGCCGGTGCCCGTGCCGTCGTCGAGACGCTGGCACTCGAGAACGCGGAAGAGCGGCGACTTGCCGACAGCAAGGCACTGCGTCACTCCTTCTACGAGCTGCCATCGGTTCGCCGGCGCGTGTCCGAGGCGATTGCGGACTGGCTGGCCCCGGCGCAGGACGAGACGCGGGCGTTGAACGCGGGTGGACGTGCCCGCGCGCTCGTCTTCGCGCGGTGGCTCGACGCGCATGACGACGTACTGCGCGCTGGAGGAGTTGCGGCGCGGCAGACTGCGCAGCGACTTGCCAGACAGGCGCACGAGGCCGCGGGTCCTGTTGCTGCTTTCCAGTTGATGAAGCAGCTCGAGACACGGCTGCCTGAGGGCGACCGGCCGGTGCTCGAGCAGGTGGCTATCGACATCCGGTTTGCTGTGATCGCCGCGAACGTTGACGACCTCGGTCGCAAGCTCGCTGAGACCTGACGCTCGGAGCGGTCGCGGGGAGCCTACTTCTGCCCGCGCTCCTGCGCGCGGGCGCCTCGCAGGATTCCCTCGAGACCGTAGTTCGCCTCGTGACAGGCGTACTCGAAGATCGGTTCGTCCATCCACGCCATCGGCAGATCGATCGTGAACGGCTTCGTGAACGTCGTCGGGTCCTCGACGGTGAAGCGGTAGTCGATCGTGGTGGCGTCCACGCGCCTGAAGCGCTCGACGATGCGGAGGTGCTCGGCGGCGCTGGCGCAGCAGTAGTAGGAGTTGAACACCGACGCCGGGTGATAGTTGGTCGTCTCGACGACGAGGGTGTCGCCCTCCCAGTGCCCGCGTGAATCGCCCAGCCACGAGGTGACGCGCGACGGCAGGTGCGGCCGACCGTCGAGCGGGATGATTCGGGTCTCGTGAATCATCTCCTGCATGATCGCTACGGAGTCGGGCGTCTGGACGATCTGCACGTTGTTGTTGTAGCCACCGGGGAGCTTGGGGGCGCCGCGCGTCAGGCACCGCTCCGCGAGGTTGCGATCCTCTGGGCCAGCCGTGACACCGCGAAGGCGTGCGGCGATTTCGGCCGCCCGCCGCTGGCCATCCGCCGTCATGGCAGGAAGCCGTCCGTCGGGTGGGTCGACGATCAGCGAGGTGCGCCGCGTGCCGACCGTGCGGCCGCGGTCCCACCAGACCTGGTTGTAGGCGGCGTCCACGTCCTGCGCCGAGTTCGCGGGGCGCTCGTCGTACTGCGTGGCCGCAGCGGCGTCCATGGCCCGCGCTTCGTCTTCCGTGAGGAACTCGCGCCCGGCGAACTTCGCGGGCCGTTCGAGCGGCGTGATGGTCGAGTTGTTCCAGGTACCCTGGAGGTCGGGATGTCCCCACGGTGTCCGTGGGACGGTCGGCTGCGCTGCCTTGCGGCCCTGCTGTGCCGCTGGAAGGGCACTGAGCAGAATCGCGAGGGTCGATACCAGAGCACCCGTACGCATCGCGTTCCGCATAGGCCGCTGACCTCCCGTGCTGCGTATCGCTGGACTGCCGCGCCGCATCGGATCCGGCGCGGTCGCCTTCCTACTGTGTGACTGCGAGCGTCGCGGGCGGCGTCCCGTTTACCTCACGGCTGTCGACGCTCGTACGCTCGGAGGGGCCGAGTATAGAGCGAATCTCAGTAGACCCGAGCTCACGGCTTCCGTGCTGCCGCCAGCGCCAGCAGATCCGTCACCTGCTGCTGCAGGCGGTCGATCTGCTTGGTCTGTGCGCTGACGTCGCTGGCCAGCCTGGCAATCTGTTCCGAGAGGGCCCGCGCCCACTCGGGGGGCGTCTGACCTGGCGTGACCACCACTTCGCCGATTTGAATAGGCATGGCCGACTATACGTCCAGTTGTCCGGGTCGGCAGGAAAGTCACGTGGCTCGAAGGACATCCTGCGCTTCGGCCAGAATGCGGGGGCCAATGAAGGACGACAGCGAGGTTAGCCCGCCTTGCGACGAGGGGCTGCGCTTTGCGTCATGAACGACCGCAATACCGCATTGATACGCGACTGGTATCGCGGCCCCTGGGCCTTGAACCAGTCGAGCACATCGGCATCGACCCGCAGAGAGATGGGCTGCTTCGCCACAGGCTCGACGACCTGGGCCGAGGCCCAGAAGTCATCGGGAAGCGCTCGCAGGTCGCGAGGCGATGTGCGTTGAATCGTTGCCTCGGAGACCCGACGCAACCGGCCCAGGCTCGCGCGACCTCGGCTAGGCGCGGCGCTCGACTGCTTGCTCGTACGCTTGACGCTCACTGCGACTGCTCACTCTGGCCGAAATAATGCGCCGCACTCGTTCACCGGCCTCGGCCCGGTCGGTGTACACGAGGGTCAGGGTGATGCCATCGGCCACGCCGACCGCGATGACCCGACGCTCGCCATAGTCGCGACGCGTGTCCTGGCGCTCCAAGGTCGGTCCGTCGAACACCTGCGTGGCGAACTCGAAATCGAACCCTCGCTCTCGCAGATTGCGGTCGCTCTTCCGAGCATCCCACCCGAAGCGCACGTGGCGAGTATACGTCTGTATATACAGATCCGCAACGTCGTTGTCAGGTGCAGTATCGGGTGAGGCGTGCCGCCGGCAAGGGTGACTGCTGCTCGCACCTGGCGACGCGCGGCGCCCCGGCACGAGCCATTCGGGCATGCACCTGAGCCCCGCCGCACTCGACGCGGCGATTCAGTTGCTGGACGGCCGTGGCAACGGGCTGGCAAGGCGAGCGGCCCGAACAAGACGTCGGGAACACTGTCGAGCACTTGGCAGAGATTTCGGGATTCGTGCCGAGGCGCTCCGAGAGGACGTCGAAGCCTGAGGACGCGCCGTGCCGCTGGAGTGAGCGGAGCGAGAGCCTGGCGGTTGAGGCAGGGATTCGAATTCTAAAATTCGGTGTTTCTAAATAGTTGATGGCGTGAGACTTCTGGCGATAAGTCTCTATCGGACATCAGCTTGCGGGCGTCGAGTCGTCCGCACCCGTCCGCGCGATTCCGCCGGAATCTGCCGGGGTCGTGGCAACAATCTGGCAACGGGTGGGCTGGTCTTGTGCTTCACGCTCTTGCGCGCAAGGACGCCAATTCTGCGTCCGTGAGTTCGTCCTTCGACACCAGCCGATAGTGTCGCTCCTCCGCGACCTTGACGTCTTCCCCATCGACCACGAGTTCGAGCATAGCCACGGCGCCATCAGGCATGAACTGGACGCCGATGGGACGAGGCACAAGTCCGGGGAACTGAGCCTTGCAGAAGGCAACGTCTTGCCACACCTGGATGATCCCGAGGCGGTCCGTGCGCCCCTTGGCCTGCACGGGAATCACAAAGTGAACGCCCTTTGTGTTGACACCAATGTAGAGCTCATCCACTTCGATTTGGCCGATACCTGTGACCGACGTACGCAGGTGATTCTGTAGCGAGTATGCGGTGACACCCGTGAAGATGTCGATCAGGCGGTTGTACCGAACGATCGCGAGCAGGGCTTGCTCGTCCGAGAGCGCGTACTTGCGGATGATTTCTGGCGTGGCGTTCGGAATCTTGATCTGCTGGAGGTCAACACGGGGCACGAGCGGATTCGCCGCGCGGCGCTCGAAGCGATACCTCGCGTGACCTGCCGGGAAGATGAACCAGCTCTCGTTCGGCGGGCATGTCTTCACAATCACGGCCGGTAGATCCCGCCGGTATCTGAACGAGTAGACGACGTCACCGATATTCTTCGGCAGACTGACGCCCAGTCTGTGGGCGGTGTCGATCAGGTCCTGCCGTGAGAATTCGACGAGTGCGGCGCCCTTTTTGTAGCGGTCGAGGAAGATGCGTTCGATGATCGCGGCGTAGCTCTTACCCGCGTCGTTGCCCACCTTCGTAATGCTCTTCCCCTTCTTTGCCTTCATGCGCTCAGCCTGCTCTTGTTGCGGACGACGACATTGCCTCTGGACGTGGGCGCACTCGCCTGAGCGGTGCCCGACGCAAGAACGATGTGGAAAACGCTCTTTCGGCGAACGCGCAAACCGTCTTTGCCCTCCGAGACAAGGAAAGCCGCAAAATGCCTCGCTGTCAGCGGTGCAGCAATCAAGGCCGCGCCTTCGCCGATCCGCCTCAGATGAGCCCCGATTTGCGAAAGCGGGGGCAAGTTGCGTCCCTGCACCAGCAAGAGAGCGCCCTTGGCGACATTGCGTCCATTGCGGACGGCTTTGAACTGCAAGTCGCCGGGCTCGAACTCACCGAGCAGATTTCGCGGCCCCTCTAGCTGAATCCGCGCACCGTCACCGAAGAGTTGCTCGCTCACACGACGTCGCCTGAGATAGCGGAGCAAGACCCCATCACTCAAGGGGCCAGCGATCTTGCTCACGATGTCGGTGGCGTCTGGAATCTCTCGGCTGCTGATGTGCAGTCCGTCCTTGAAGTCCAGGCCATCGAAAGTTCCCTTCGCGACGAAGCGCCCGTACGTGCCGTCGTCGCCGACTTGGATGATCGTCAGGCCGGCCCGCACTACCGGTGCCATGAGCTTGCTGACGTTGCGACTTCTGGCAAGGTCGGACAGGAAGCGTCTTGCCGGATTCCTTGGCATGTTCGCCGCGGTCGCTGCATACGCCGCTTCGACATCTTCAACAGAGAAGTCCGGACGGACGAGACGTCCCCGTGAGTCTTGAGCACGCCTAAGAAGATGTTCGAGAATCTTCGGCCACTCTGACAGCTGAGTGATCCGCTTGTGCTGCCGCGGCCGATCTTCCGGCAGGGCGAACTCGCTTGGCAGCTCAAGCACTTCGGTCGGGCGTTGGGGCCTTTCGCCGAGCGCCAGCATGAGTTGCCGGCCAAGGGCCCTCGCCACAGGAGGGCAAACGGAGTTTCCGATCTGTCTGTAGGCGTGCCATTTCCCAGGGTAGAACCGGAACCAGTCCGGGTACCCGTGCAACCGGGCCGCCTCCCGAGCTGTGATGCAGCGAGGCTCATCGGGATGCACTGGACGGGGCGCGGTGTACGAGCCGTGCTCGCTCTCGGAACCGGCCCGCAACGTGGGGGCGAGGCCGTCAGGATGAAGCTTTGGAAGCTTGTGTCCTGGCACCATCGTGCCTGGCACGGTGGCAGCGTATAGGGCCGCGATATCTGGGCGGTGTCGAACGGCAGCGCTGCAGCTCACACGAGACCTGTCCCAGCCGCGCGGATGCGAGTAGTCGCTCAAGTCGATGTCAAGTCCGCGCAGCACGCGCGCGTACGGTGAGCAGGGCCGCCAATCGTCGTAATTCGTCCAGTCTCGCTCCAGCATCTCCGGATGTTCTCCGAGGCGCGGCAGATCCCCGATAGCGGCCTGAACGGTCGGGCGGGCGGGCTGGCCGGCTGCGGGGCCATCCGGATACTGCGCCCGGCGACCGATGTCTCGGCGAACGCCGAGAACGAAGAGGCGCTCACGGCTCTGAGGAACGCCAAAATCAGCCGCGTTCAGGGTACGGACGGGCATCGTGATCTCGTACCCAGGGTCCTCGTTCTGCCAACGCTTAAGCGCAAGTTCGAAGATCGCGGCCGTCGCACCGGACTGCATCCCGGGAACGTTCTCCATGAGGAACGCCTTCGGCCGCAGCTCCAGGACGAGTCGCACGAACTCGTTGACGAGTGTGTTTCGTGGATCGAGGACGTCGCGCGTGCCCATGTGGCTGAAGCCCTGGCAAGGCGGTCCTCCGGCAACCAGATCGACTTCGCGATCAGTTCCAAGCAGGGCACGGAGCTTGTCGCCGTCGAGGTCCGTGACTGAGGCGCAGATCGAGAGGCCGTTCGGAAAATTCCGTTCGTGTGTCGCGACGTGATATCCGTCGCGATCCACCGAAAGCACTACGTCGAAACCTGCCTGCTCGAGACCCAGAGAGAGCCCACCTGCACCGGCGAAGAACTCAACTGCGATAGGGCGTGACGAATATCGAATCTGGTTCATCTGAGTCCACGGGCCGAGCTGCCGCAGGAGGCCGAGGCCCCGCCCGAGCGTGCGACGCCGCTCAGGCATTCGCCAGATTTTCGCGATTCTAGCATGGTCGACCACTCCAGCCCCGGGCGATAATCAGATGCACTCATCACGATTTTCTCATTCAGAGCACCACCATAAGTGACTGACTGTGAGCAATTTACCGAGCAGACGACACATCAGCAAGGCTAGAGCTGCATCGATTTTACGCGAGGCCAGCGGTCTGCTTGAAGCGCGGTACGGCACTCCCCGTCTCGGGAACAAGAGACACCCTGTCAGCGAGCTGGTCTTCATCATCCTGTCCGCGCGAACTCGGGGTCGTCATCACGAAAGGACCTACCGGGACCTGCGTCGACGATTCCAAAGCTGGGAGGCTGTCCGAGATGCCCCGCTGCGCGACATCGAGTGGGTGATTCGCGATTCGGGCCTAGGCCGTGTCAAGGCCCGACAGATCAAGGGGCTGCTACGGCGCCTGACAACGGACTTCGGATCGCTCTCGGCTAGACCGCTGCGGAGGATGCCGACGGACACTCTGGAGTCGTACTTGGTCGGTCTGCCAGGCGTTGGCCTCAAAACGGCGCGGTGCGTCATGATGTACGCCCTTGATCGCCCGGTATTTCCAGTCGACACGCACTGCATGCGACTGTTCGTGAATCTGGGACTCATCGACGGCCGAATGCGCTTCGAGTTTGCGCAGGACATTCTGCAGAACGCGGTGCCTGTCGAAATCCGCAAGACCCTCCACGTCAACGCGGTTGCGCACGGTCGGGAGACTTGCGTGCCGCGTATGGAGCGGTGCGAGGGCTGCGTCATGGCTGACCTCTGCTGCAACCGTCGTCAATCCTGAGCCCGGAGACCCGAGAATGGCCAAGACCCGAGTTCACAAGGCAGGGGTGTCCTTCGATTGCGTCGAGTGCGGCAAGCTTCTGCGCGACTGCACTGAACACAACGTGTCGATTCCGCCTGAATGCCCACATTGTGGCGGCGCTCTCGTCGTCGTCGGGATCGGCAACGCAATGGTTCAGAACGCCATCTGGTCTCGATGCCACGCGTGTTCGAAGCTCTGGATGAAGCGCCGCGGCGAGCTTGTCGAGACTCAGCCTCGATCCGGATTCAAACAATACGCCTAAGCTTGCGTGGCCGGCGACCTCGTAGTGTCGCGAGTGTGGACGGCACTGGTCAGTTGCCGTGGCGGCGCAGGCCGACTACGTCGAAACGGCCCGCCTGGAACCTGGCGGTCGCATCGACCTCGTATCGTCCGTCGGGGGCGTGCAAGGTTTCGCGGTGTTCCACCCGAAAACCCGTACGGCGCGCAGTAGGCACTGACGGCTAGTCGGGTCGCCGTCGTCTGTCAGATCCACGCCGTCCGCGGTGAGCGGCCTTGGCGCCCACGTCGGCGAACTGCCGCACGAATCGCCTCCCGCTGGCGTTGGAAACCATCTCCGTCGACTTGGCCGAGCTCTGAGACCCGAAGGTAGCTCACCGCCCTCTTTTCGCTGCAGTTCTCCATAGGCGTCGAATCATGCTGCGCTTTCTGAAGAAAGGACAAGAGCCACACGGACGAGCTCACCTCGAGCGCCCGGTCCGTTCTAGACTTCACCTTGTGCACAACTTCAACTAGCTAGAGCTGAGCGCGTGGGACAGTTATGAGCGCGTAAACCCGCGATCGATTGGGCGCGTCAAATGACCGAAGAAGCAGATCCGAAGCGAATCGATGCAGAGCCGACGAAAGAACTGTTCGTTGATGTGCTCACCAAGGACATACCGCTTAGCCGTGCCATCTTGGATTTGGTGGACAACTCTATCGACGGCGCGAGGCGCGTTCGACCGCAGGGCGCCTACGATGGCCTGAGTGTCCGAGTCACCGTTAGCCCAACCGAGTTTCGGATCACCGACAACTGCGGCGGTATTCCACCTGAGACCGCACGCCGCTATGCATTCAAGTTCGGTCGCGATCCCAAGTCACCGCCGACACCGCACTCGGTGGGCCAGTTCGGCGTAGGCATGAAGCGGGCCTTCTTTAAGCTCGGTCGTCACTTCAGCATCGAGTCGTCTACTGAAACCACTCGATTCTCGATTGACGTGAATGTGGCTGATTGGCTGAAGCTGCCGGGCTGGCAGTTCGCGTTCGCCGAGCTGGACGAAAGCGCCGTTGTACCTGCCGGCGACATTGGCACTCGCATAACGGTTTCGGGACTGCACGACGCAGTTGCTGGAGAGTTTGGGTTGGGTAACTTCGTTTCGCAGCTCGCCATTCAGATCAGGGCAGCCCATGAGGTCAGCATCGAACGAGGGCTGGCGATATCGCTGAACGGCGTTCCTGTTGGATTCGAGCCATCCCGCCTACTTCAAACGGATGAAATCAAGCCGAGTTTCAAACATCTTGTTCTGGGTGAAGTTGAGCCCGTGGACGTTCGGATCGCAGCCGGCCTCAACTCAAGTTCACCTCTCGAAGCCGGATGGTATGTCTTCTGTAATGGTCGACTGGTCGTCCGCGCAGATCAGACGTCACTCACGGGGTGGGGCGAGGACGAGCCCTCGATTCCGCGTTACCACAACCAGTTTTCAAGATTTCGAGGCTTCGTCTTCTTCGATTGTGACAACGCTGGCAAGCTTCCCTGGAACACAACGAAGACTGGAGTCGACACTGACTCTGAGATGTTTATCGCAGCAAAGCAGGAGATGCTTATTCAGATGCGGGAGGTCTTGGACTTCATCAACAGTGTGAAAGATGCCGAGATCACTCTAGAGGACTTGCTCACGAACGCCTCAGCTGTTGGACCGTCCGCAGTCGCTGCCGAGTCTAGATTCGTGACTCCAGCTATCCCGCGCACGATTCGTCCATCGACGACAACGATTTCCTATTCGCGACCAACCGCCGAGGTCGACGTTGCGAAGAGGTTGTTGAGCGTTTCGTCAAACAAGCAGGTCGGAGAGCGAACGTTTCAATACTTTCTGTCGCGGGAAGGCGATGAGTGATGCCTCCGAGCTTTCGTACCGTGAACTATAGCCTTCGGCCCGCGAAGCAGATTGAGCGTCGGATGCTCGCGGAAGCGCTGTTGCGGCTGACCGAGTTTGGCTCCTTGACGTCCTATCGATACGTTGGCTTGGGCGGCATTCACTTCAAAGACTTCGTTGTCTTCCATCGACTACTCGGCATCAGCAATATGGTGAGTATCGAAAAGGAAGCACTGGCGCGAAGCCGATTCGAGTTCAATCAACCTTTTGCGTGCGTGAAGATCGAGTTCGAATCCACAAGCAAGGTCCTACCGAAGTTGGCTTGGGACATCCGGACGATCCTGTGGTTGGATTTCGACGAACGCCTAACGGCGAGTGCGCTGTCAGATATCAGTGTGTTCTGCGCCCGAGCATCTTCAGGGAGCGTGTTGATCGTTTCGGTGCAGGCTCAAGATGAGCACGACAACGTCGATCCGCTTGCGGCCCTCATAGAGTCGATTGGCCCAGAGCGCGTTCCGAACGGCACGAAGAGGTCGGATTTCACGGCTTGGGGAACTGCTACGTTGTTCCGGCGGATTGTGATCAACGAGATCGCAAGCCGCCTCCATGCACGAAATGCCGGTCGTGCGGCTGGCACTCGATTCGTCTTCAGACAGATCTTCAACTTCCAATATCGTGACGGTGCTCGAATGCTAACTGTTGGCGGAATCCTTCATGATGAAGGGCAAGCGCCGAACGTTGCTAAGTGCGGGTTTGAATCTTTGGACTTTGTTCGAACGAGCGATGAACCGTACCGGATCGAGGTTCCGGTCCTGACACCGAGAGAGTTGCGGGACCTAGATAGACTGCTGCCAGGAATCACGCCCGGTCAGATTCAGGAACACCCAGTACCGAATGGTGATATCGAAAAGTACGCGAGCATCTACCGCTTCTTTCCGACATTCGCTGAGGTGGAGCCCTAGATTGTGAGGGTTCGTTCCACGGCGAAGCTCGCCCTTTTGAGATCCAGTGCGCTCCGAACACGGAGGGCCAGCGGAGGGGCGTTCGCCGCGCCTTGGGAGGCTGCACGCGCGCTCGCCGGGCTCAAGGCTCTCGCCGTTGGCTCGACCCCGCTCCGCGGGTCCAGGGCCTTGCCCCCGGACTTCGCGCGCGCTGTCCTCGGCTGGCTGCGCGACGAACACCGTGGTGTCGGCGCTACTGGGCCATTCGAGACTGCCCGGAGCACTCGAAGACGAAGACGCTGCTGCGCAGCGGCAGTGACATGACGTCACCGAAGGAAGACCTGGCGGTGGTGGACGAACTGGACCCTCCTGGCGAAAGGCTTCGCGGAGGATGAGTGTCCGCACGTCGCACACTGACAAGGGAGCGGGAAGGCGAGAGCGCGGTCTAACGATGCCAATTCAGCCGCGCGCCGATAAGTGACATGCGGTGCGCTCCACTTGGACGCTAGACGGCGCGGTTACCACCTAGCGCGGCCGCGACCACCACATACGGCACGGCCTGTCGGATTGCCTTGGATTTGCCCGCGAGAGTCAGTGCAGCCGATGCACCTCGCTTTGCCTTGCCCACCAAGCCCGGATCTACCCGAGCCGCCTCGATGAGCCACAACAGCATCAGAGGTTCGACAATGTGGTTGTAGACGTACTTGGCGCCACGCCCGTCGGGCGTCTTGCGCTCGTAGGAGCCCGTGCCCGGCGTGACCCCGAGCCACCCCAACCAATGATCACGCTGCGTCGTGTAGCGGTTGTAGCCTCGGGTCCCCTTGGGCACCTGCGGATCGCTCGGCAACGCACAGATCGCGTCGGCCAAACCTTTGATGGTATCGAGGTCGTCTGGCTTCTTCGGCGAATTCGGCATGGCGTTGGTTGTCCCTTTGGCGATTGGAATCATCCGCGGCGGTCACACTGTCCAGCGCTGCCGACTGCGCGCCATGTTAGTCGGCCGATCAGTCAGTACTCGAAACCGTCCGCCGGGCCCTTGCCGTCGATCCGTGCTCGGTTGATCAGGTCGGTCTCTTCGATGGTGGGGTCCATGACCCAGTACTTGTAGCCTCCGGCACAGTAATAGCGGACCGTTCGCTCCCACTTTCCGGCGCCCCATTGCTCGTCACGCCCCTGCTCGAAGATGCGGCGGACGAGTTCCCTGAATTCCGGCTCGCGGTCTGGGTTCCAGTCTTCCATCACGTACCAGTGCGGCCATTGCGCCATCGTCTTCGCAAACCGCCATTTCACCTCGGTGACGAACTTCTGAACGGCATCAGTAGCCTCGGGCTTCGTCACTCACCCTCAACATTGAGTTCCAAGAGGATCGGACAGTGATCACTGAGCTTCCAGGCCACTTCGTTGTCGAGTACCCGGCATTCATTCAGCGCGGCAGCCACGGGTTCGGACACGAAGGCGTAGTCCAACTGCTTCGCCCAGCTGTCGGCCCGATTCCCGGTCCGAAAGGTCCGCACATGCGAGCAGGCGTCACCGTCGGGGCATGAGCAGTTGACGAGCCGCGGTCTGTCGGCACGCGTACGAGCGATACAGTCCACCATGTCCCATGCGCGGAGGCGTGCGAAAACACCGGCGGCCTCGTTTTCCGGTGACTCTTCGCCCTGAGTCGATACGTTGAAGTCGCCTGCAAGGACTACCGGATCACGATAAGCGCGGACGAGGACGCCGGTAAGGTCGGACAGCATGCGGTGGAGTCGTGGGCCACCGTAGTAGGAGTTTCCGCCAGGCATCCCTTCCAAGGCGCCGTAGAGACTGACCGCCGTGAGCAGTCTCCGGCCACTTGTGTCCAGAACGTCCGCCACCGCGCAGGCACCAGGATGGGTGTCTGGTAACTCCTCGGCCTCGGGCGCCCGCGAGAAACACTCTGGTGCGGCAACACGAGTCCTGCCATTCAGAGTAAGAGCGGGATTCAGAGCAACAATGGCGGAACCCCAGCGGTAGTTCCGGTTGCTGTCATCGATTGCGCGGTAAACCGCATTGAACCCCGGTGGAGGCGACCCCTCTTGGGCAAGGACCAGGTCAGCGCGGAGTTCTTCGCGCAGAAACGTCCACGCGTCTCGACGAGCCTGGTCGGAGCGCCGACCGTGGTTCATGTTCCAGCTGACAATCCGCATGCGCGCTCTCCCCCCCGCTTGTCTGTCCCCAAGAACCACTAGGTCATCGCAGTCTGCGTCAGGCTAAAGAGCAGTATGCCAAGTGGCGTTCTCGGCAGCTCCTGCAAAGCCCGCAGCATAACGCCAAACCGGCTCCATCGAAGCGCTTCGACACTTGAGGCCGGCTGCAGCGCAGTTCCCGTCCGCGCGGCTTGCGCCCATGGCGCCTCACTAGGCCGACCGCGCACATCGCGACCCGGAAGTTCAGTCCCGCTTGATCGCGACGTGGAGAATGGCCTGCAATCGCCTAGACCCAGCTCACCCTGAGCTACTAAGACAGTGCTGCGGACGCGGTCTTCATTTCGCGCGAAAACATGGCAGGTAGCTCACCCTGACCTGTCTACCCAGCTCACCGTGACCTGTGTACCCGGCTCACCCTGACCCGGGGGGGAGGTCAGGGTGAGCTACTAAGACATCCCTTTAAGTCATCCCTTGAATTCATCCCATGAAGTAAGAGGCTGTGCGAAATCGCGAGTGATGCGCTCGCGTTGAGGCAGCGCGGTGCGCGCACACCTTCGAGCCCGCCGCAGGGGCACGCGCAGGCCGCTCGGATTGGGGTCCAGTGCGCGCTAGACACGGAGGGCCAGCGCAGAGGCGTTCGCCGCGCCTGGGAGGCTACACGCGTGCTCGCCGGGCTCAAGGCTCTCGCCGGTGGCTCGACCCCGCTGTGCGGGGCCAGGGCCTTGCCCCCGGGCTCCGCGCGCACTGTCCTCGGCTGGCTGCGCGACGAACGCCGTGGTGTCGACCACAGTCCCCCGTCTGAGGCTACCCGAGCGCATTCGAGGACGAAGGCGCTGCTGCGCAGCGGCAGTGAGATTGACACGTCACCCCCAGCGGGTTGCTGCCTGGGAACCCTCATGTGTCACGCAGACTCCGACGCCGGCAAAGTAATGTCGATCAACATCTTGCGGTCGTTCGTGGGGCGCTTCCGAACGCAATGCGGTTCCTGGCTGGGAACTCTTCCCCTCGGCACTCTGCACTCCTACCCGATCCCCTCGACACCAGTACGCATGCAGTGAAGCGCGAATGAACCGGACGCGCGACGAAGGCGCCACCGATGACCTCGGCGACACCAGGCCGCACGCTCACCGCTGCCCCGTTCCGTGCCCACCCCTCGCCCGCTCGCGTCTGCAGTCCGCGCTGATTCCCTGAGGAAACCGCCGGTTCACGCACCAGGCACGCTGCCGTGCGCCCGGAACGAAGTGCGAGCCGGCAACACCGGCACAAACGTGTCACGGCCTTTGCGATGCACTCGCACACACCTGTCCAACGACGCGCCACGCGCCCACGGCGGTGACCACCCTGAAGGGAGAACCGATGGCCTCGCAGACCACCACCGAGCCCAACCCGCGCCCCGACGACCTGCCGCTCCTGGCCACCGTGGACGAGACCGCAGCGCTGCTCCGCACGTCGCGCAAGGCGGTCTACTCCATGGTCGAACGGGGGCAGTTGCCGGGCGTCACCCGCATCGGCCGGCGGGTCCTCTTCCGCAGGCCCGCGCTGCTAGACTGGCTCCGCCAGAAGTCCACGCCATCGCTTGAAAGGTGAGCGATGAGCGTATCAGTCAGATCGTACCGACGTGGGGGATGGCAGGTGGACCTCCTGGTCCTCCTGCCGGACGGCCAGCGGCATCGAGAACGGCGTGTCCTGACGCACTCGAAGTCCGCAGCCGTGAGATGGGGGCAGGACCGTGAGCGGCATCTGCTGCGTCACGGGCTGCCGCAACCCAAGAAGGAGGTGCCGACACTCGCAGCGTTCGCACCGCGCTTTGTCGATGGACACGCGCGCGCGAACCGGCAGAAGCCGAGCGGGATTCGTTCGAAGGAAGTGGTGCTCCGAGTGCACCTGATTCCGTGCCTGGGTCACAAGACGCTCGACACGATCACGAACGAAGACGTGCAGCGGTTGAAGACCCGGATGGTGACCAAGTCACCGAAGACCGTCAACAACGCGCTGGCGGTCCTGAGCGTGCTGCTGAAGAAGGCGGTGGAGTGGGGCGTGATCGAGCGGATGCCGTGCACCATTCGCCTGCTGAAGGTGGAGAAGTGGGCGGCGACGTTTCACGACTCCGACCAGTACGAACGGCTGGTGGACGCCGCACGAACCGAGGATCGCATCGCGGAACTCGTGGTGCTGCTCGGCGGCGAGGCTGGCCTTCGCTGCGGGGAGATGATCGCCCTCGAGTGGAGGGACATCGACCTGGCGAAGCGTCAACTGTGCATCCAGCGCTCGGACTGGAACGGCCAGGTCACCTCGCCGAAAGGCGGACGACTCCGCTACGTACCGCTGACCGTTCGACTGACCGCAGCACTCCGCGAGCATCGGCATCTGCGAGGCCCACGCGTGTTGTGTCACGACGATGGGAAGGCGATGACGCGGCAGCAGGTGCAGTACCGGGTGAAGCGTGCCGCAGGCAAGGCGAACGTGCGAGAGGGGGTCCACATCCTTCGACACACGTTCTGCTCGCACCTGGCGATGCGTGGCGCCCCGGCACGGGCCATTCAGGAACTGGCCGGCCACTCGGAGCTCGGGGTGACGCAGCGCTACATGCACCTGAGCCCCGCCGCACTCGACGCGGCGATTCAGTTGCTCGACGGCCGTGGCAACGGGCTGGCAACGCGAGCCACCGGAACGGCAGAAGCGTGATTTTGTTAGGGAATTCGCAGAAAAGTTGGCGGTGAGGCAGGGATTCGAACCCTGGGTAGGGCTTTAAGGCCCTACAACGGTTTAGCAAACCGCCGCCTTCAGCCTCTCGGCCACCTCACCGGCCCTGCAAGTATACAGCGAACAACCCGGCCCCGGAGGTTCCGCTGTCACCCTGGCGTCCCGCGGCGCATCCTTCAAGCGGATTGCAGCCCGCCACGACGGCCTTCGACGGTCCACCGCGCGGCTGAGCACGAGCCTCTCCTTCGACCATCTGGTCGATCCGTCTTCGACGAGGAGTCACTCCCATGTTGCGCACACGCACCGCCCGCATCACCGGCCGTTCAGGATCGGCGGCCCGGTTCACCCTCTTCGTGCTCGCCCTGTTCGTGGCTGCCACTGTCGCCTGCAGTTCATCGAGCCCCACGGGGCCTTCGTTGGGGATGGGTGGTCCTCCATCTGCCCCGAGGACGGCGACAGTGCCGCTCTCCACACCACTGACCACCGAGCAGCTGGACATGCTGTCTGGCGCACTCCAGGACGAGTTCCACGCTGAGGCCGTGTACAACGCGGTCCTTGCCGACTTCGGAGAGGTGCTCCCCTTCGCCAACGTCGTGCGTGCCGAACAGAACCATGCCGCGTCGCTCGCTCAGCTGTTCTCGAGCCGGGCTCTCACGCCGCCGGCCAGCCTGTGGACCACGGCCAACGTGCCGCACTTCCGCTCTGTGGCGGAGGCGTGCGCAGCGGCGGCAGGGGCCGAGGTCGACAATATCGCGCTCTACGACCGCTACCTGGCCAGCGCGTTACCGACGGACCTGCAGAACGTCTTCACCAACAATCGAGCGGCCTCGGTGAACGGGCACCTGCCTGCATTCGAACGCTGCAGATAGGAGCGTGTCATCACGGTGACGATTTCTGCATCTCCACACCATGAAGCTGCGTCGCGCGGCGCTCCGGCCATTCGTCTTCGGAGTCGTGGGCCTGCTCCTCTTGCTCGCGCTCGCCTATGTGACGACGAGGAGTGGCCCACTGGCTCCAGTC
>Ga0075152_10001466_pt1 | contig 17026 bp, 14 predicted proteins | sample JI61114C2DNA_FD_70964 | JGI IMG/M metagenome (GOLD analysis project Ga0075152, IMG submission 70964) | Wastewater effluent complex algal communities from Wisconsin, to seasonally profile nutrient transformation and Carbon sequestration -... | ecosystem: Engineered > WWTP > Effluent > Algae...
TGTGCAAGGCTTTCGTGGCTGCCAACAAAATTGATATATTCATAAATTTCATCGGAGATGATGAATATATTGGGATATTTTCTAAATACTACAGCCAGTGCTGCCAGTTCTTCTTTGCTGTACACAGCACCGGAAGGGTTGCAGGGCGAAGAGAACATGAACAGTTTTGTTTTATCTGTAATGGCTGCTTCCAGTTGAGCCGGTGTGGTTTTAAAACCTGCTTCGGCGCTGGTCCTTATTTCAACCACTTTGCCCCTTGCCATTTTTACCAGCTCAGAGTAAGTAACCCAGTATGGTGTGGGGATGATTACTTCTTCGCCATCATCTACCAATGCGAAAATGGTATTGGCAAGGCTTTGCTTGGCACCAGTGGAAACAATAATGTTTTCGGGTTTATAATCAAGGTTATTATCGCGTTTTAGTTTTGTACAAACAGCTTCACGCAAATCCATATAACCTGCAACGGGGGTGTAATGGCTAAAATTATCGTTGATGGCTTTTATTGCTGCATCTTTAATATGCTGTGGTGTATCAAAATCTGGTTCGCCGAGGCTGAGGTCAATTACATCAATTCCTTTTGCTCTTAATTCGCGGCCCAGTTTGGCCATTTTTAAAGTTTCGGGTTCGTTAAACCGATCAAGAAGGGAAGACAGTTGCATATAGCGCTAAAATTTTGTGGCGGCAAAAGTAAGCATTATGAAATTGCATAAAGCGCAAGTGTGTTTAAACAGTAAAGTTTTTTACAAACATTAGTAAGCAGGGAAGCTTTGAGTACTGAGCAATCAGCTTTGAGCTGCGGGCTTTGAGCTATTATGTTTTTTTTGGTTTGGGGTATTTTTATGGAGATAAAAATGCATGAATGCAGATTTTACAACCGGCATTTTAAAATATTTGTATTTCTAAAAAGACGGGAAAGTTAAAAACCACAAAAGAAATGTAAACAGTGATGCTACAGCTTAATTAAGAACAGAACGATAAAGTGATTGCGACGCAACTGGGATGCTATGGAAAGACTGGCTGGTATCACGCCGTATTTTAAATGTATTTAAATTTTTAATCGCCAAGGTTTTTTATAACCCCAACGCCGAGGGCCTGTGTGCCCGCACCATCTTTAAACCCCCTTAAATATATTGTGTAATTTCTGCCGTTTGCAAATACAAGGCCTGGAAAAGATATTACGGCAGAACCATCCAGCGGGGATATTTTCAGTTCGTATGTTCCTGCCTTTATTGGTGTAAAAGAAGCAAAGGAGCTGTTTGTGCTTTGATCATTGAAAGTGCGGCCTGTTGAATATTTTAAAGAATCGGTTGTATTCTTAAACTCTGCATAGGCGTATGGCGTGTTTGGGCTGAATTGAAAAAAACGGATAAGGGCCGAATCTGCGCCCGGCACAGCCAATACATCTTCAACAACAACAGCTTTTATTTTACTGAGGGAATCTATGGCAAAAAGGGAATAGAATTTGCCGGATTGGAAAGTAAGGTTAGCGTCAATTAAATAATTGGTTGTACCTGTTGATGCCACTTTTAAATTGTACAATGCGGGTGGAACGTAGAAATAACCTGTATCTTTTGTGTAAGCAAGGTTTTGTGCATATATGCCGCCATTGGCAATTACATCTACATTTGGTGCATTGGGCGAGGCATGCACAATATAAAAAGCAGTGGCCGGGGGAGGGGTATCGCTGCTGCTTAGTTTACAACTGGCAAAAGCTGTGATTAAAGTAACGGAAACTAAAAATGTATAGTGTTTTATCTTCATGTAACCAGTTTTAATTGGGGGCTGCAAATATATTTACAAATCAGTTGCTTCCATTAAAGTATTTGCTTTTCACAAAGCTGGTAAATAACTTAACTAAGAACCAAACATTGTATTGGCCGCAAGATGATAAATGAAAAGCCTAAAAAAAGTTAAAGGTTATTCTGCTAAACACCTGGATGCATTTAATAAATGTATGTGCAATAGGGCTTTTGAGATTTTACTGCAAGGTGCATGCGTATTGCTAAGCCGGTAAATGAGAACAAAACAATCTGGCGCTATACTTTTTTTTGTGGTTTTTACTTAATTTTTGTTAAAAAAAGAAGAACAGGTTTTAAGGGGTATTTTTTTATAACTTTATGTATTAAACACTGCATTATGAAAACTTTCCTCCTGATTTGTTCCTTATTCTCGTTAAATGCTATTTGTATTGCTTCAGAAAAAATTGCATGTACAGACTGCTCTTTTACCGGTACTGTGGTAGATGGGGTTACCAGGAAACCAATGGCAGATGTGGTTATAACTGCAAAGGGTAATACAGCAGCAGGGGAACAAAAAGTTGTAACAGACCAGTTGGGCCAATACAAAATGCAGTGGATGCCAACAGGCACGTATTCACTGCGTTTTGAAAAAGAGAATTATAAATCAATAGAAAAGAAAAATATCAGCTTAAAAAAGAGCGGTATTAAATTAAATATAGAACTCTCCGAAGAAGGCGAAACCGAGGAAGACTATCATAACATGCTTCTAAAGATTGATTTTATATAAATGCTTACACATTAAACTGCAGTTCATTTTATTCACCCGCATTATAATATAGAACAGGCACCTTTTTCAATACGTAAAATATATACAGTTTAAAAAGGCAGGTAATTAATACCAGCTAATCTTTTGATGGCATCCCGGTTGCGTTCATAAATCCCGCATGCCTCATCGGGACGCAATCTCTTCATCTGTATATTTTTAAGCAGCACCTGCATCACTGTTTATAAACCTTAATTTATTTTTAATACTTTGTTTGCTGCCTTGTTTGCAACGAGATAATTTTTTATTAAGCAAAATTTAATTTAAAGTATATAACAAAAAAATAATACCTGAAAACACGCTCAAATTTGGCTTATTCTTTTAATAATTATTTTAAGCCTGATAAAAGAAACCTTTACGGTAAGGCTAATAAGCCAGAAACTTTTTATGGCAATTTTCTTTTTTGGACTTAATGGGCTGCACCTTTACATTTGCACATAATTTTAATATTCAACAGATAATCAATGAAAATCTTTAAACCTCTCACCCGCTTTCTGTTTATACCCCTTTCAGCACTTATGTTATTGTCAGTTTTTTTCTCTTCCTGCAAAATTGAAAGGATTGCGATGCTGAAAGATATTCCGGATACAGCAACTTTAAAATATGTTCCTTTAGCTTCATTCTCATCACCAGTGGTAAGGCCCGATGACATACTCAACATCATTGTACAAACACTTGATGTACAGGCAAACAGCATTTTAAACCAGGGCAACCTTCCCGTAAATTCAGGCGCAGTTTCTGGCAGTTCACTTACACAATCTGCGGTTACAGGATATTTAGTAAACCGTAACGGTTATATAAGTATGCCTTATATTGGCAATGTATTGGTAAAAGGCCGCACAACCGAACAGATAAAGGATACTGTTATGTCCAAAATGTCTTTTTATTTTAAAGACCCGGTTGTAAATGTACGGTTTGCCAATTTTAAAGTTACCGTACTTGGCGAGGTAAAAAATCCATCTACATTTCTGGTTCCTAACGAAAAACCCACAGTATTCGATGCACTTGGCTTATCAGGCGACTTAACGATATTTGGCAAGCGGGAGAATGTAATGCTGATAAGGGATGGCGATGGCCGCAAAGAAATTTCAAGATTAAACCTTGACAGCTCAAAAAGTATAAGTTCCCCATATTTTTACCTGCGCCCCAATGATGTTATTTATGTAGAAGCAACAGCTTCAAAAGTAGAAAGTACAGATGCGTACAGAAACAAGAACATTACACTTATAGCAGCGGGCTTATCCTTTCTTACCCTGTTAACAGCAAGGTTGCTTTTTAAATAAGGATGTTTACTGCATATTTAGTTATGCAGAAATTTTCTGAATGTGAATCAATAATTTTTTTATATGCAAAGTAATAGTAACAATACAAATGGTAATTCTGGCATCAGCCCATATAACTCCACCAATGACGGGTTCGATTTTCAGTACCTGGTAGCCAAAGTTGCAGGTAACTGGAAATGGTTTGTTTTATCCCTTGTATCATGCCTTGCAATAGCAATGCTTTATCTTTTATACGCAATTCCTACATACACAATTACTGCAAGGGTATTAGTGAATGGCAGTAATTCCACTAAAATCCAAAGTGGCGTTACGGAAACTGATGTATTGGGTAAGTTAGGTATGTTTTCGCAGGAAAACGATGTAAACAATGAACTTATAGCCATTCATTCCCGCACGCTCATTGAACAGGCAATTCACGACCTGCAGATGAATGTGTCATATTGGGCACAAGGTGAGATACGTTTTGCTGAGGTGTATATGAAATCCCCATTTCTGATAAAACTCCTTGAGCTGAAGGGAGGTCTTGATGCCCCACTTTCATGGGATGTGCGCATAGATAATGATAAGGTGAAGTTTATGGATGATTTCTCCGATACAACTTTTACAAGAACATGGGGCGATACTGTTAGATTAAAATTCTGCACGTTTGTACTTTTACAAAACCCCGAAGTGAGACCCGTAAAAGACCCTACCCTGCCATTGGGTATGAAGATTGCACCTTACGACCCTACATATTACAGTTATAATGGGGGTTTACTTACTTTTCTTTCTGCCCCACTTACTACATCTATGGATATTACCCTTGATGCATCGGTACCAAAAAAAGGGGAAGATTTTGTAAACTATCTGATACAACTCTACATAAAATCAAAAATAGATGCCAGCAATGCTGTTGCAGACAGTACTATTTCTTTTATTGACGAAAGGATAAAATTGGTCTCCAACCAATTGGGCAATGTGGAGCAAAGGATACAAAGTTTTAACGAGTCAGAAGGCATTACTGACATAAGCGCCCTTTCAAATTTTTTAGTTGGCGCAAACAGCGATGCGGAAAAAGCACTATCAGCACAGTCAGCGCAGATTGCATGGGTTAAAACCATTGAAACAGTTCTGCAGGATGAAAAACGCACACTGCCCACCGTTGCACCTATTACAGACCAGGCATATATACAATTGGTAGAAAAGTACAATACACTTCAGCAAACAAGACAGCAGTTATTGCAGTTTAATACCGAAGAAAACCCGCAGGTTAAGTCGGTGGATGTACAGTTGAAACTAATACGCGGCAACTTGATAAAAACATTGGAAACCTATAAGGATGGGCTTATAGCGGCAAATGCTAATCTTGCAAAAACAAGCAGTACCGTAAAAAGCTCTATCCAAAGGATGCCCACGCAGCAAAGATTATCACTCGATGCTTCCCGCAAACAGGATGTGTTACAGGAATTATATGTTTATTTACTTACCGTTAAAGAACAAACTGCTGTTACAAAATCAAACAGTATAGCACCGGTAAGGGTTTTAGACCCTGCATTGGCAAGTGTATTTCCCACATGGCCTATAAAACCTGTTATTATTATTGTTGCAATATTTCTTGGCTTACTTATACCTTCTGCAGTAATACTTATTAATGAATTAACCAATAATAAAGTAACCACACCTTCAGATATTTTGCTTTCCACAACCGCACCATTAATTGCAGAAATAAATGAATCCAAATCTTCAAACCCTGTTGTGGTCACCAAAGAATCACGTACAGCAGTAGCAGAACAATTCAGGACTTTGCGCACAAACCTATTATTCAAGCTTGCCAATACGAATGATAAAATAATATTGTGCACTTCAACAGTTAGTGGCGAGGGAAAATCTTTTGTATCCCTCAACCTTGCAAATGCACTTGCTTTATCTGGCAAAAAAGTTTTACTGGTTGATATGGAACTGCGCAAAGCACAACTTTCTAAAGATTTAGGTATTGAAAATAAAATCGGCATTGCTGATTTTCTGGAAAGAGGTGCAACTTTAAATGAAGTAATCCAGCCTTCAGGCATAAATGAAAACCTTTGGGTTTTGTCATCCGGCGAATTGGTTTCAAATCCTTCTGAAACACTGCTCAATGATAAGATGCAGTTATTTTTCGATGAAATGAAAAAGAAGTTTGATTATGTAATTGTAGATACACCACCGGCCGCAGTAGTAACAGATGCACAGGTGGTTGGCAGGTTTGCAGACTTAACACTGTATGTTGTAAGACAGAAATTTACTTTCAAAAAACATATTGATGTTATTGAAGACCTGAATGTAAATAACAAATTAAAGAATATATACGTAATTCTGAATGGCGTACAGCTTGTACCAGGTTATAACCAGGGTTATGGCTTTGGTTACAGGTTCGATGATGATTTTGGCTACTACCACCAGGAAGAACCAGAAGCAAAAAAACCATTTTTTAGCAGGTTATTCCCCGAAAGTTAATTTTTAATAAAATAATGGTTTGAAACCAGACCTGCCCAATAAGAATATATAAGTATTACAAAATGGAAAATATTTCTAAGCCTGTAATTTTTATTGGATCGGGCAGGTCTGGTACAACCATCATTTCCGAAATTGTTTTCAGGCACGAAAGTTTAGCCTGGCCCTCCAATTATCAGGAACGTTTCCCTTCTATTACCGCTGTAAACCTTCTGCGTGTTGTTTTTGATAATAAGCTCTGGCGTATGCAGGGCCAAAAACCACAGTTAAATAAAGTATCTTTCTTTAATAAAGTGCTGTTTAAACCAGCCGAAGCGTACAAGTTTTGGGAATACCAAACCGGGCCTTCAATTGATTTTTCAAGAGGATTTTTAATTAATGAGCGGGCCACAGAAAATGAAGCCTCAAAGATCAGGAGCACCTTTAATAAACTTGTGGCATACCAGTTTAAAAAAAGGCTTGCATTTAAAATAACCGGCCCATCCAGGATCGGGTACCTTACCAGCATCTTTCCCGATGCTGTTTTCATAAATATTGTACGCGACCCACTGCCAACTATAAAATCCTGGCTTAACGTAGATTTTTGGCAGGATAAAGGTAAAAACCAGTTATGGTGGACCGGTGCCTATACAAAACAAGAAGAAGAATGGGCCGTAAAAAATGCAGAAAACCCACAATTACTTGCAGGCCTGCAATATAAAAAACTACAGGAAATAACTGCAATTGAAATGGCCCGGTACAAAGACCAGTGTATCACCATACGGTACGAAGACTTTGTTGCAAACCCGCCAGCGGTTATCAATACTATAATGGATTTTGCCGGGCTGCATAAATCGAAACAGGTTGATGATTATTTGCAAGGCATTACTGTGTACGACCAAAATAAAGAGCAAAAAGATAAGAAAAAAAGTAATGAAGGCATCGAAATGTCCGATCTGCAAATGATACTTGAAGGAAAGTACACATTTTAAAAAGCAGTTGAAGTATCATGATTAAAGGAATTTTTTGGGCCGGGCACCAGTACATAAATTTGGCTTTGGTTGCGTCGCACTCTTTTACTTTTAGATATTCTATTCAGCTTTTACCAAAGCGTAGATCTATGCGAGTGGGGGGCTTACACCTTTACCAACGGGCTGGTGCAAATTTCGCTTAGGTAAAAGCTCCATAAAGTTCCGAACGTACAAGGGAGTGACACAACCGGCGATGCCATAAAAAAATAAATGCCGGGTCAAAAAAAATGTATTCGTTCTGCTTGCTTGGTGTATTGGAAAACCAATAACTGGTAAGCAGGATGTTTTAGTTTGAGTATTTAATTGCATCCAATTTTATAAAATTAAAAACAGGCGTAAATTTTAGTTTCACAACGTGAATAAACAAAAGTTATTAAAAACAGGGATTTGGCAACTGCTTAATACGATGGTTATTATACTATCGCAAATAATAGCAAATGCTGTAATTGTGCGTTATGTATCGCCAAAAGAGTACGGTATTATGGCCATCGCCAATGCATTTATAAATTTTGCAAGCATCATTTCAGAATCGGGCATGGGCGATGCCCTGATGCAGCGCCGGGAAGTGGAGCCGCAACATAAAAATGCTGCACTGTTTTTTAGCCTGCTTGTTTCTATAGTGCTCTATGCAATATTATACATGTCTGCTCCCTGGATATCTTCGTTTTACGATGACCCGAAGGTTAATAATGAACTCGTATTAATCCCTGCACTGAGGGTTTTAGGTTTAAGTTTTCTGTTTTTATCGCTTGGTTCATCATCCCTCAACCTTATGATGAAACGCTTTAATTTTAAACAGGTTTTTTTTAGCGACAGCTTAAGCCTGCTTATTTCAAATGTACTGGGTGTTGTGCTTGCCATGTATGGTTGGGGTATTTGGTCGCTTGTGTACTCAATTTTATTTTACAATGTGGCGCGGCTTATTATGGTTTGGATTTACGAACCCATACCGGTATTTATTGGTGCCAGCCTGCGCCACTGGAGAGACCTGTTTAATTACGGGGTTGGGCTAACCCTGGTAAAGTTCTATAATTATATAAGCGGGTTTGGTATTATGCTGCAGGTGGGTAAACTGGTAAGTTTAGGGGCTACGGGTTCTTTTGAAAGGTCGTACAGGATTACCAATTTACCGGTAAGGTATATTGGCGATATGATACAGAAAGTGATGATGCCCTTTATGGTAAACATTAATGATGATGATGATAAGTTATATGCATTCTTTTACCGGGGCATGTCGTTTGCAAATGCCCTTTTGGTACCAATAAGTTTTTTCGCAATTGTATTTTGCCAGCCTATTGTTTTACTGTTGTTTGGGCCAGAATGGGAGAGTGCTGTATTGCCCATGCAAATTTTATTTGCTTCGCTGCCATTCAGGATAACCACAAAAGTTGCCGATGTTTTAATGCGGGTTAAAAACCTGGTGTTTAAAAATGCAAATAGAAAACTGAAGTACATCATTGTTTTGGTTGCAGGTATTTTTATTGGCAGTTACTGGGGGCTAACAGGTATTTCGATAGCTGTAACGCTTGCATCAGTTTTCAATTATGTTTTTATGTTGATTACCATAAAGCAGCACGTATTTCAAAAAGGGTTTAATAAGCTCATTATTTCGCCTTTTAAAGATGGCGCATTTATCTCGCTTATTACAGTTCCGCCATCCTATCTTATTTACTGGCTGCTTATGCAGTGGCTTAATAACGAACTGGTTTCTTTTGCAATACTGTGTACTTTATTAACCATTTTCTTTGCATTTGCCTTCTTTAAAAAACCATCGCTGCTGGGCAACGATTTTGTGCAGTTGCGCAAAGAATTAATAAAGCTTGTAAAAAATAAAGGAAATAAAGGCGGAAAAGGAAAAAGAAGAAAAAACAATTTATCAGCACCAGAACAGGAGAATAACCTTGACCAAATAACTGATTAACTTATTGCAAATGACCAAGTTTGTTATTTTCACCACACCGCGTACAGGATCTACCCTGCTGGTAAAAACACTGGACACACACCCCGAAGTATTGTGTGCCGGCGAATTGTTCTTTTTAAAAAAAGGGATTTATCATGTGGAATGCCAGTATCCTTTTATACGCATACCTGCTTTGGGTAATAAGATCAACTATCTTATCAATTACCCCAAAATACTCCTTACAATAAAAATTTTTTTAAATAATTTTTTTAAAGGAGCAGATACAAAAATTAAGGCAACAGGTTTTAAGTTAATGCATTTTCAAACTTATTATACGCCGGGCATATTCGGTTACCTTGAAAAAAATTCAGTTAAAACAATTGTACTTATAAGGAAAAATATCCTGCGCTCCACCCTTTCTGATTTAAGGGCACGTGCCACAAAAGTTTACCATAATGAGGGCAACAATACTGTAATCCCAAAATTTAAAGTGGATATTGCCGTGCTTGAAAAAAAAATGAAAGAGATAGAAAGCTTTAATAAACAGCTTGAAACAGCTTCAAAAAATCTCGACAGAAAAATTGTTTACTACGAAGATTTTGACAACTGGGAGCAAACAATTTCGGGGATATTAAAATACCTTGATATTGCAGATATACCGCTAAAAGCAGTTTCAAAAAAACTAAACCCCGATAAGCTGGAAGAAATGATTGAGAATTATGCAGAAGTAAGCGGCTGGCTTAATAAAAATGGGTACAGTGAATTTTTACACTGAAGGTCGCTTTTTATTTATTTTGCACAAATCGAAAAATAAATCAGTAAGGTATATTCGCATAACAGATAATAAATTATTAAAATAGCATGTATCCAAATTTTATTATAATAGGCCCTCCAAAATGTGCATCTACCTCGCTCAATTTTTACCTTGGGCAGCACCCGGAAATTTTTGTGGCCAAAATTAAGGAAACAAGGTTTTTTAGTTTGTACTACGATAAAGGAATGGATTTTTACGCCCCGCATTTTAAAGACGCAGGTAAGGCTAAAGCAATAGGCGAAGCCACACCCAGTTACAGTTTTTTACCTTTTGTTGCCGACCGTATAAAGCAGCATTTGCCCAATACAAAACTTATTCTCTGTTTCAGAAATCCTTTAGACAGGGCTTTCTCAAGCTGGCTTATGCAAAAAGGTATTGGCAAAGAACTGCTCCCTTTTCGCGAAGCAATTGATATAAACAAAAAGCAAATGGGGTATATAACCCTTGAAGGCGAAGAAGGTGCAAAAACCTGGACACAAAATATAGGCAATTACAGTGCAGACGATACCAGGTTGCGCACTTACCTGCAGGCCGGCATGTTTGCAGAAATATTAAAAACCTGGTACAAAAGGTTCAACCCCGCACAGGTAAAAGTGGTTTTCCTTGACGATCTTAAAAATGATTTTGATGGCACGCTAAAAGGCATTTTCAAATTTTTGGGTGTTGATGATAACTTTATTATTCCCAATAAAGAGATCGTAAATTTTCATTTCGACAGAAAAGCAAATAAACTGTCGAATAAAATATTTGGTATTAAAGGCACACGTTTTCTCAACGATCTTACACCAAAATTTATAAAGAATAAACTGAAGAAAGCGTGGAAAACCAAAGTGCCGCCAAAGCTGGAAATGGAAGACAGGCTTTACCTTTGGGATATTTATAAAGCGGATATTGCTGAACTGGAAAAAATGCTCAACCGCAATCTTTCCGATTGGGACCCGAATTTTAAAAAGGAAAAAACGGCAGTTTCAGCAAGTTAAACCAGCTACTGTTTTTTAATAGCAGCCGTGCAATTTTTGGGTTATTTTTTTGTACCCAACAGCATTACTACTATTGAACCTCAGTTGCGTCGCACACTTGTACAGCATAATATAATTGAACACGGTGCGAAGTTGCTGATTAAAAACCAATAGCTTAAATGTGGAAACGCTGGTAAAATTTTTATACTGTTGCCAATAGTGATGCTGAAGATGACAACAGATATAAAGATGAACGGATTGCGACGCAACAAAAGATGCCATAAAAATATCAGCTGGTATAAAAAATATTGCTTCGCCATAAGCAAATGAAATTATTAAAAGTAATTGTATGAATACGACTTTAAAATTGAAAGATGCCTTTTACTGGGGTTGCAACCTTGCCCTGGTAGCGGCAGCTTTGGTTTCTATGTACACAAGTAATGGTATACCTTTTCTTATGGTAGGCGCACCACTTGTATTGCTCGACAGGGCATATCTTGTACCAATGCTGCTGTTTCTGGCATGTATTGAAGGTTCTTTTAAAGTAGAGGGCGTATCATCGTCAACCGAATCGCAGGCCATCGCAATAGGCGCACCATTTTTACTGTGGGATTTTTTTCAGCGGAACGGAAATAAAGTCCCTTTCAAAATTTCAGCGTTATATATGGGCTGGGTGTTTTTTGTAATAGTGGGTATGATAACTTATTACTGGCACTCCAGTGATTTTATGCAAACTGTACTGCCAACCTTTCAAAAAGTAGGTGTTGTTAGTGGTATTTATCAGAAAATGCTAAAAAACATTTTTAAAGTAGCTTTCTTTTTCCTGTATCTTAAAGTGCTTATAAATAAAGACAAAGAATTCTTTTTAAGGTCGTTGCAGCTGATAAAAGATATGGCACCATACCTGTTTATGGTGATACTTATAAACATGGTGATTACCGGCCTGCAGGCTGCAAAATATGATACATTGCACTTTGGTGAGGCCAAACATGGCGATTTCTCTGCCAATTGCAATGCCCTTGGAGCGTTCTTGTACATCAGTATTTTTGAGATAAAGTCAAACTGGTACAAACGTGGCATAGCCCTTATTGCATTAAGCTGCCTTGCGTATGTAGTTTTAAACCTGGGATCAAGAAACGGTTTGCTGCAATTTATGATTCTCGGCCTTTTAGCAGGCAGCATGGCTTTATGGAACCGCAACTGGGGTTTCAAATTTTCTGCCGCTGCTGTAGCACTTGTTGCACTTGCTGCTGTATTTGTTGTATTTTCTGATTCGCCAACCATACAACGCCTGCTTGTAAAAGAAGCAGGTGGAGACAGGGTAGATTACTGGGTGGCGGGTTTAAAGGGTGTTGCAGAAGAGCCATTTTTTGGTTTAGGCGGTGCAGACGCCGTTTCGTTTTATGCAGTAGGAAAATACGCCCCGGGTATAGACGATCACGTAATGCATAATACCTTTATTGAATTTTTAGTGGAATTTGGTGTAATTGGTTTTATTTTTTACATGACACTTGTTTTTACTATTATGTATCATGCATATAAGAATTATATGTTTGGTATAAAAAATAACCAGCTTTTGCTCTGTGTGCCAAGTATAAGTTATACCATTTCAATATTGGCTGGTTTTTTTATTAGCCGTGTTTGGGAAACAACATTGTGGTACCACATGACCTTTGTTTTTGCTATTTATATTATCTACCGGCGGCCTGTAGAAAGCGCACTAAAGAAAAGAAAATGGTTCCTAATACGTGGCCTGCCAGACCCTGTAAACAGGGAGTTGGTTACAAAAACATATTAATTGAAAAATTGTAAATTAATACCGGGCAAAAAGTATGAATAGTTTTCTTTCTAAGAACGGGCATCTTTTAAAAAATCCAATTATTTTCTTTGGTACCGGACGCTCCGGCACTACGGTAATATCTGATACGGTTTTTCGTCACGAAGATTTAGCATGGCATTCCAATTACCAGGAATTACTGCCCAAATCGGCGGCTGTAAATTACCTGCGCCGTGTTTTTGATAACAGCCTCTGGCATTTTGTTGGCATGAACACGCAGAATAATAAATCGTTGATAAACCAGGCACTGTTCAGGCCAATTGAGCGTTATGATTTTTGGGAAGCGATAACCGGTAAACGCATAGATTTTTCCAGGGGTTTCTTGCTAAATGAAAGGGCTACAGAAGAAGAAATTATACGTATAAGGACCCATTTTGCAAAAATGGTAAAATACCAAAACCGTAAGCGCCTGGCATTTAAAATAACTGGCCCCGCACGTATGGAATACCTGAGCAGTATTTTTCCCGATGCCATGTTTGTGCAGATAAACAGGGACCCTGTTTCCACCGTTCGCTCCTGGATGGAAATATACTGGAGCGCACAGATAACAGACCAGTTATGGTGGACCGGGGCATACTCTGATGAGGAACTGGCAACAGCAAAGGAACTGTCAAAAGACCAGCCTTTATTTGCCGCTTTTCAGTATAAAAAAATAATGCAGACAACGGCTTACGAAATTGAAAAGCTGCATGCCAACGTATATACGGGCAACTACGAAGATTTTGTACAACAGCCAAAAGCATTTATTGCCGGCATACTGGAACACTTACAGTTAAAACCCTCAAAATTTGTAGATGGTTTCCTTGAAAAGATATCAGTACAAAACAGAAATAACAGGGCAGCGGCTTCGGCAAAAACAGAAATGAGCAGCGAAACAAAGTCGAAAATAATGCAGATCGTTAATTCGTGAAAAGCTATGCATCGCAGCAGTTGCTGTTTACTCTGCAGTACAGGAGTGCGACGCAACGAAAGATAAACCGGAGCTTTGCTGCCGGGTTAATAATAAAATGTACATTGGGTATTCAATATTCAAAACTTAAGACCAACTAACCCTGATATACTTATGAGTGATACGCCAATAAAATATGAAGAACTGCTTGAAAAGCCAATTATTATTTTTGGCAGTGGCCGCTCCGGCACCACCATTATTTCTGAAATAATTTTTCAGCACGAACAACTTGCGTGGCACTCCAACTACCAGGAAATATTTAAGCGCTCCACACTTATAAACTACCTGCGCCGTTTATTTGAAAATAAATTCTGGCGCATTTCTAAATTTTGGGTCTTTGTGGGCGTTAGTAAAAACACCCACCAAAAATGGGGTTCTTATTTTAGCCTCGCCATTTTTAACCCGATTGAGCGGTACGCTTTCTGGGAGCATATTACAGGGCCACGCATCGATTTTTCCCGCGGATTTTTATTGAATGAAAAAGCAACACCCGAAGAAAAACATGCCATGCGTGCGCACCTGGCAAAACAGGTAAAATACCAGGGACGAAAAAGGCTTATAATGAAGTTTACCGGGCCTGCACGGCTGGAATATTTAAGCAGCGTTTTTCCCGATGCAGTTTTTGTAAGCATTGCACGTGAACCCATTGCCACAGTGCGCTCCTGGCTTAAAGTTGGGTTCTGGCAAACAAAGGGCATAAATAAACTTTGGTGGGTGGGCGCTTATAGCCCTGAAGAAGAAGCAGAGGCAGAAAAACTGCAAAACGACCCTGCATTAATTACTGCTTTTCAGTACAAAAAATTAATGGAAACACTGGAGTACGAAATTAAAAAAACAGGTGTACCCATACTGGAAACGCGCTACGAAGAATTTGTTGAAAACCCCCGTGCACTCGTAAAAAAAATACTGGATTTTGTTGGGTTGCCTTCATCAGCAAATGTGGACAGGTACATTGAAGAAATGGTAATAAGCAACCGCAATACAAGCCATTCTCAAACCCTGGTTTTTTCTGATGAAACAAAAAAACGCATACTTGAAATTGCAGCCCCGTATGTGTAATTTTTTTTGACCAGGCTATAGAATATAAATTAAGCTTCTCTTGCGTCGCACACTTGTACATATGAATTTTATTCAGCTTTCAACAGCCGGGGAAATTGTAAATTAATATTTTAAGCATGGAAAAAAATTACACCCGTTCCGGGGATGAGGTTTTAAAAGTTGCACATATCATCCGCGTATTCAGTTATGGCGGCGCCGAAGTTTTGCTGCGTGAGTTTTTTGCGCAGCCGGAGTTTAAAGAAAATGTAACCTCTGATCTCTTTGTGCTCGATCATAAAAAACTGGGCCTTAAAGATGAAGTAACACCAAATATCCGCAAGTTTTATAATTATAAAATAACGCATTACGCATTCCTTTTTCAATATATAAAATTCCTGCGCGACCTTGCAAAAGGCAAATACGATGTGGTGCACATCCATCTTCCCGCTGCTGGCTGGCTGGCTATTGTGGCTAAACTTTTTTGTGGCAAAACACAGTTTATTTACAGTGAGCATAACCTTGTAAATTTTTATAAAAAATTCAATTATTACCTCAGCGGCTGGACTTATGGTTTTTTCGACTGTGTTATTTATGTATCAGAAGAAGTGGGCGAAGTAATAAGAAAAGTACAGAAAGGATGGTTCTTTAAAACAAAGAAAGCGGTAACAATTTTAAATGGTATTGATACCAATAAATTTCTCTCCACACATCGTAGCGAAGTGAACCCTTCTTTAGAATTAACCGTTGGCCTTGTGGCAAGATTTCGTCCGCAAAAACGTGTGGACAGGTGGGTGGAAGTTGCGGCAGAAATACATAAAAAAAACCCCGGCATAAAATTTATTATGGTGGGCGATGGCCCAAGTGATGAACTGCTGCGCCAGAAAATTGCTGAATATAATTTAGTGGATACAATTAAACTGCCCGGCAAATTAAACGATACACTTGCTGTATATAAACAAATAGATATTTTCCTGCTCACCAGCGATTTTGAAGGTTTACCACTCGCTTTATTAGAAGCCATGAGCTGCGGCTGCATACCGGTTGTAAGCAATGTGGGCGGTATTAAGCAGCTCGATTTTGGTGGTGTTGGCTATAAGTTTGATGGCTTTAACCCGGAAGAAATTGCAGATAAAATTGTTGCCTACACAACACAACCAACTACCTATTTTCAACAAACAGAAGATGCAAGGGCATTCGTTATTAAATACTACTCGCTTACAAAACAGGTGACTGAAATTATTGCATTGTACCGCCAAATGATTACGGGTAAATAATACTGTGCGTTGCTCAGTAAACTTCCTGCAGTACAAGTGTGCGACGCAACAAAGTTCAATTCATAATCAACTGCCGGGTACAAAAAATGCCTTTGTATTTAACCCTTACCTGAAACATTTTCAGTTTACTTTATGTATTAGAAAGCGTAATTTCCTTTTTGTTACTGTACTTTGTAAAAAAATTTAAGATGCGCAATTCAAGCAGTTGGTGGATTATAATAATAGTGATGCTGGTAATAGACATTTATTTTTTTATGGCGGTGCGCACCGTGTCGCAAAACAGCAGCGAAAAAATGAAATGGACAGTAAACATTATTTACTGGTTAATTTCTGCGCTTGGTATTATTACAATAATACTGTTCCCGTTTGTTGAGTTCTTTCAAACCAATGTTGTTTTTCGTAATTATATTTTTGCCATATTGGTAGGTTTATTTTTTGCAAAAATAGTAGGCAGTGTTTTCTTTCTTATTGATGATTTGCGGCGTGGTGGCATGTGGTTAATGGGCAAATTGTTTTCAAAAACAGGTGCCCACTTTGCTGATGAATCCGGCATATCCCGTTCTGCTTTTTTAAGCTGGGCCGGTATTGCAATTGGCGGCGGTTTATTCACCACTCTTTTATACGGCTTCTCTAATAAATATAATTACCAGGTAAAGAAAATTAAGCTGGCATTTGATAATCTTCCTGCTGCTTTTAAAGGGTTTAAAATTGTACATATAAGCGATATACACAGCGGCAGTTTTAACGATAAGGCAGCAGTGCAGCGCGGTGTGGATATGGTACTTGCAGAACAGCCAGACCTTATTTTATTTACCGGCGACCTGGTAAATGATAAGGCCGATGAAATGCAGCAATACATGGATGTGTTCAATAAATTAAAAGCGCCAATGGGCGTGTACAGCACACTCGGCAACCACGATTATGGCGATTA
>Ga0075152_10001467_pt1 | contig 17020 bp, 11 predicted proteins | sample JI61114C2DNA_FD_70964 | JGI IMG/M metagenome (GOLD analysis project Ga0075152, IMG submission 70964) | Wastewater effluent complex algal communities from Wisconsin, to seasonally profile nutrient transformation and Carbon sequestration -... | ecosystem: Engineered > WWTP > Effluent > Algae...
AATTTGGCCGCAGCCCTAATAGCCCGGCAAGAGTTGAAAGTTATACAAGTGCTTACTGGCCCATCAGGAAATCGGGGATTACGGGTGGAAACCTTACCGGCACAGGCTATTATGGTTATACGCCCAGCACAACCCTACCCGATTTTGTTGGAACCGAAAATGACATTGTAGGATTCAGCTACAATAACCAGGATTGGTTGCTTACAGGCAATAGTGAAAATCTTACTGATAATTATGTTACCGGCACCATCAATACTACCGTAGGCGAAATATTTGGCATGAACAAGTTTGTATACCTAAAAGCAAAAGCCCTTTTGCAGGGAGCTTATGCCAGTGGCGGTTTGATGAATGATAATTTACGTTCTGGTTCTGGAGGAAACCTGATACCGCTGACTGATCCTTACCGCAGCGCTCCGTATAGTACTGCTTTCACTCATGTAAACAACCCTGTACCTGAAGCAGCAGATGTTCCCGCTTTTGCCAATCAATCCAATGCAAATGACAACATTGTCGACTGGGTATTTGTGGAAGTTCGCAATGCAGTAACATCTGGTAGTAATATTTTACAAACCCGTAGCGCTTTGATTCAAAGAGATGGTGATATTGTAGATACAGATGGCAAAAGCCCGCTCTACTTTAAAGATCTGACAGATCATATCTATACAGTTACCATCCGCCACCGCAATCACCTGGCCATGAGTACCAATAATGCTGGTAACCAATATGCCCGCATGAGCAATCTTTCATATTTGGCTGAATTTGATTTTACAACAGCAACGGCTAATCGATTATTGGGAAATGGTGGCAATGCCAACACAAGTAATTACAATATCACCGGTGGTTTAAATATGCTTTTTGGCGGCAATGCCAATGGCGTTCTTAATAGCAACAGAATCAGTTTCAGCGGTTCGGCAAATGATGCTTCATATATACTTGGGCCTGTATTGAATGGTGCATCCAATGTATTGGGAAATCCTCACGGGGTGTACCACTGGGCCGATCTGAATATGGACAGGCAGGTAAACTTTACCGGTACTAACAACGACGCGAGTTTCATTTTGGTTAAATCGCTGGGCAGTTTCCCCGGCAGCACCCGAACCGAAGTAAAACCACAATAACCAATCAGTTTATTTTCTTTTTAAAGCTGTTTATCATGAAAAAAATAATATTCTCTTTAACGTTGATCCTTATTACAGGTTGTGTTTTTGCCCAAACCGAAAGCATTCAATTTACAGCCCGTAAAAACCCCGGTAATGCATACCAGCTTCAGGTATATGCTAAAAATGTAACCGGTAGCGCAATCACCGGCATTCTCGGAAGCAGTAACCTGACGATCTGCATAGCCTTTCCCAATATCTATTCTGCAAGTTGTACCATCAGCTCCCCTATCAATGGCCAAAGTTTTGATGGCATCAATTTTAGAAGTACAATAGGTGCTGATAGTATCTATGCCTGGAACGGACTTGGCAACACTGCAGAAATAACTTTTGATGCAGGCACCGAAGTACATATTGCCAATGTAGATTTTAATAATGGTTTTCCAAATAATGTGATAGTAAAATTGTTCAATGCTGCAAATGGCGGCAGCAGCGGATTTGAATACAATTATATCGCACCCAATGGCTTTGAACATTGCAGCTATGCCAATCCGTTTTATAGCAACATACCTAACGACCCCATGCTGGCAAATGCAAATGGCGCTAACAATGCATTCACCCAGGGCAACTCCTGGTTAAGCATTGCTACATTCACACCGGATGCACCGGTACTTACGGTGGTTAATAATTGCAATGGTACCTCCACTATTACAGCTAAGGATGCATCGAATGCAAATATTCCTGCCGGCGAGTTAACCTGGAGTAATGGCGGAGGCGGCAACCCGATAAGTGTTAGCAGCACAAGTCCTGTTACCGCAACCAGAACTGTAAATGGTTATGTAAGTACTGTAAGCAATACAATTATACCTGCACCAAGAACAACACCAACTGCTGTTATAACCAATAATACCGCTACTACTGTATTAAATTGTACAACTACCTCAATAAGCCTAACGGCTACGGGTGGGGCCAGTTATGTATGGGATAATGAATTGGGAAGCGGTGCATCCAAATCTATAACAACAGCTGGTATTTATACCGTATCGGTAACAAGTGCAGAAGGATGTGTATCGCAGGCAAGTATTGTCATCACACAAAACCTTGTTGTACCTGCAGTGCCGGCAACTGTAAACGGGTTGACGAATATTTGTCCATATATAGGCAACAATACTCAACTTACCTATTCAGTTAACCAGGATCCAAATGCGGTATCATACCAATGGATTCTTCCTGCAAATGTTACATTGGTGACTGGACAAGGAACCAACAGCATCACGGTTACACTTGATGCAGCCTTTGCCAATACGGCCAGTAAATTATTTAAAGTAAGGGCCATCTCAGACTGTGGTAACAGCGAGTATAAATTATTTTACCTGGTTGCTCAAACAGCAGGTACACCATCACAGATCACTGCATCATCAAGCAATGTGTGTGCGGTAGTAAATACATCCAATACGATCTCCTACTCCATTCCAAAAGTACTGGCAGCCACTTCATATATCTGGACGATGCAGTCTTCCGATGTTGTAATCACACACCCGAATGGTGAAGGAACCATTAATGATACCATCGTACAGGTTAGTTTTGGAAATGGTTTTAGCAGCAGCCTTATTTCGGTGCGGGCAGTTAATGAATGCGGTACCAGCAATGCAAGAAGTTTAAACATTTCAAGAAACAATCCTTCAACACCTGGGCCAATTAATGGACCAACGAATGTATGTGCAAACATTGCACCGGGAGGTATAGTTGCAACTTATTCAATCGCAGCAGTTGCCAATGCTTCATCCTATAACTGGAATGTGCCCGCAGGTGCAATAGATTTCACCGGACAAGGCACAAACTCAATCTCATTTATATATCCTGCAGGATTTACCAATGGCAGTGTAACTGTTTCCGCTTCGAATGGTTGTGCCATAAGTGGGGTGAGAACATTATCCGTTACAAAACTCAATCCTGCTACACCGAGTGTGATAGATGTGATCCAGGTACAGGCTTGTCCAAACAGGGTATTCAGTTACACACTTTCATCCATGCCTGCCAATGCAAACTCAATACAATGGACTGTTCCATTAACAGCAGGCGTTGTGCTTGTGAGTGGACAAGGCACAACCAGCATCCAGGTTTCGTATCCTGTTGATGCGGTACAGGGAACCGTAACAGCCCAGGCAATTAATAATTGTGGCGCAAGTACGATCAGGCAGTCTGCTGTTAAATTACCTGCTTGTCCACCTGTTTTCGCAGGTAAAAACGGCGAAACACAACTTGCAAAAGACAATATAAAGTTCGACAAAGCATCTCCAGTGTTTGATGTAAATGTTTTTCCAAATCCAACAACAAGTGAGTTTAGTTTATTAGTAAAGGCAGTTGATCAAACTAAAGTAATGGTAAGATTGTTTGATCTGCAGGGAAGACAATTGAAAACTATGCAGGTCAATTCAAATGAAATCACCATGATTGGCAAGGATCTGAAAGCGGGTGTTTACCTGCTTGAAATAACAGAAGGCAAAAACAAGTCGGTCAAAAAAATCATAAAACAATAAACTTAAACCAGTCGCCAGAAATGATAAAGCGCTGAATCAAATTTTCAGTAGAACTAATACTCATAAGCTTTCTTGATATTAGATACTGAATCAGTTTGGTCAAACGAAATGGTTGAGATAAAGAATGCAGCAATCGAAAATAGTTTGTTCATATGGTATTGTTTACAACGTGAAAGGCCTGGCGAAGCTGTAGCACGTAAGGCTCCCAGATACCAGGTTCTGTTAGCCACTTTGTGAACAATTTGAAGTAGCTGCATCTCTTTATCGTTTTTTACCCAATTTTCTAAGGTAAAAAGAACATACAACTATCCAGACAAGTATTGCACCTTCAATAATCCGTTGATAGAGACCAACAACTTTTGAATTTAAGTCAGATGACAGAATAGCAACAAATAGTATCGCAGTCAGGCCACAAGCAATGCCTAAGTACGATACATATTTCCCATTAGTCCATTTTCTTGCTATAATTCCAAGAATCAATAAACAAATAGGAACTATGATATAAGTCAATAGCCCGGTAAGATTATGAATCAATTGAGAAATGCTTGGGTCAACCAATTCTTTGTCGCAACCCTTGTCACATGGAAACAAACTAACAATAATTGTTGCTATTCCATAAAATATTCCAAGTCCGGCAAATCCAAATTTTGCAAAAGCAGATTTTGGCAATGCCCTTGCAGCATAAAATGCAAAAGCGGTAATAAATATTCCGCTTGGCAAAAAGCCTAAATACCTAAGTTGAAGACCATAAGGTGTTCCAATAGCATAGGATTCACTAATGAGTTGAGAAATGTGGCTATAATTTGAAAATTGTTGTCCACCCAAAAAAGCTGCTGAAATAAAAAACAATACTCCTAGAAGTCCAAACCATGAGGCTTTAATCCCGGTCATATTTTTTGCTGATTTTATTACTGAAAAATATAATTGTCATTAATTATCTCGAATGCTCGTTTAGAATAGAAGCTAATGCCCTCAGCCTGCCGAAGCTGTGGATCCGATAGCTTTCGGATTTTATAATTGTCCGCCTGGCTGATGCTCATGATAAAGAACGTAAATTTTGATGTAACTACCAAACAAGCCGGCAGCACAAAGTGCAGTGCAGGATCTGCTGGGGGGAAGAGAAAATATCAGATCGAAAATTGAAGTACAGTAAAGATCATAAAAGAATCATATAACAGTTCGTGCGAGGTGATTAATTAAAATGAGTAGCGGTAAAGATTCAGTTAGCTTTTCTTAACGAGTAACTTATTTTGCGAAGTGTATTGTTTTGTTTAAGGGTAGATTTCCATCACAAAAATGACGACTGCAGCGAATGATTTTTGAAAAATGAATTTAAGCCAAAAGATGTGAACAGATAGTATGAATAAAATTGAAATTCAATTCACAGGATTAGTACTTCGCCTGGTTACAAATTTATAATGCCGTGCCAAAGTTTTACCTGAAGAGTTGGTATTGAATTTCAGTTTTTATTTAAAGATCACCCTTATCACCATCTAACCAACGTTCCATCATCACCCTTTCTGATGGTGGCTGATGTGTGCCCCCGGCTAATATATCCAGAAATTTGTCCCAAAGGTTTTTTTCTTCCTTAAATTCCTTTTTAAAATTTACCAGTGCTTTATAATAATCATTTTGATATTCCACTGCTTCCTCATAAGTAAAATCCAAAGGAATTTGGTCTACAATAATTTTAGTGATGGCATTCAGTTCATCAGGTGTGTATCGTTCAATCATTTGCAACAAAACCCTGCACGACTCCACATGACTAATAATGGATTGCACCAGGGCGATCTCATGTTTTGAAAATTCCTTTTCCCATTGTGGGTAATCCGCTTCGGGCTGTAATAATAAGCCTGTGCTGATTAAATCTGTAGAATTACTCCTTAATGCAGATAAGTGTACTGCCAGTTGCCCCCATAATTCAGGAAAACCATCTTTTATATTTTGTTCTATTTTTTCTTTTGCTGTAGAAAGTGCTTCATTGATGGCTTTTACGGCATTGTTCAATTTGTCTAAACTCTGCTTCCACTGTGCTATTGCCTCTGGAGAAGATTTGGATTCAATCATTAACAATCCTTTATTATTCAGTTCAGCAAGATCATTTTCAATTTGAAGCAATTTGCCATAGTCGTTTTCTAAAGTGGCATTAAAATTTTTTATTGCCAGTAAAGCTCTTAACCCGGGGTTGTGGCTTTTGGAGTTACTGGTTAATTGAGTTGTTTTATCACCAGTTATTTTTAAGATAATATGTTCTTCTAATATTTTCATCGTTAATAACTTTTTAAACTGCTGAATTATCTTTCGGGTAAAGGTTAGTAAAATAAAAATGGGAAGTGTTACACAATACTGTAAATAAATTGCATCAATCACACATCCTGTTCGTGAATCGCCGAATGATTACTGCTAACACCAGCGCATTGGCGAAGTTCAGGATCTGATAGCCATTGGATTTGTTGTTGTGTCCGTCAGACTGATGTACAAAAGTGTAAAGGTTGAGTTGCTTTTTTCGATTTATAAAATTGAGTATAACCCAATTTTGTAACAATGATTGGATGGCATTTGTTTATTCGGTCATCTTGTTAATGGTCTTCACATAGTTCTTTAAAAGACGACCAAAATCGGGTACTCCCTGTGACTTGTATTTTTTCCCCGTCTGTCTTTCTTCCATTATACAAGAAATGGTTCCTGGACCTGGTCGCCCTTTCTCATCCGTAAAATTGGATGGGTTATGCGAAAGATATAGTTCAAATTTGTACTTATCAGTGTCGTACTGTTCCAATTCTTTGCCCTTAATTAACAAGTGAGGTGCCTTATAGTCTTTAAATGCTGATCTAAACGTCTTTCCCACACCTATACCAGGTATCGTATTTGTTATCACAAGTAAAGTATCTTTCAAAGGTTCGAAGTTTGGCGGTATTTGCCCGCTTTCTTTAGAAATTGTAAGATTTTTTCCGGTAGCACTTGCGATAGCCAGGATAACAAAGAATATTATAACTATTGCTGAAAGAGTGTGCTTTAAAGTGTTTTGCATTATACAGATTGTTTAATTGTTATTGTAAAAAAATATTTATTCAATGACCACGCTATAAAGTAAGATAGAAAATAAGTTATAACATCTAATATATCACCCGTTCCGTTAATCAGATGATTATATTGAAGAAACTCAAACAAAATAAATAAAAATGAAACAAATAAAGTCCAAAACCAATTAATGTTTCGATCCCAGATAATAAATAAAGTACAATAAAGGGAGTAAGACCATAAACCATCTGGTAAATGATTTTTTAATATTTGGGGAATCCAGGTACAATAATAAATAGTGCAACCAAGCACCAGTGGCATAATTACGTTATAAAAAATATTTCTTTGGTACGAAATTATCATTTGAACTTAAAACTTGGGCCGGATTTCTATGCCGCCAGTAAATATAATATATTAATTGACATGCTGGTGTACATGCTAAAGAACGAAAATTGGCTGTATTTACCAAATAATCCGCAGAATAAATGCCTGCCAAAAACTCTACAGATTACTGATAAATGCCAATGGAAAAATAATTGTTCAAAGTTGATAAAAGAATCAATTTAAAATACACCTGGATTGCAAACATACTTTTGTCAGTATTCGATACTTTTTTAAAGCCTTTAATATTTAGGAATGTCTGCTGGCTGGCTTCAACTAAAATCATGTGTGTAAGTTGGGAATTTAAAAAAACTGTATTAAACCTTTATTCAAATAAAAATATTGTTTACTAGCAATTACCCATGAAAAATGTAATCTTTCAAATGGGTTCCTTATCAGCATAAAACTATGTTATGAAATCCAGTCTGTGGCTTATTTTATATTTTATTCAGCATTTGACTGCCAGCCAGCGTTGCTTAAAGGCATTTGTCAGCTGAATATTCCTAAAAATAAATTATATATATTTTAGGGTTAGTTTATGAATTGTCAGTATCCTTTTTTAGGTTTCGGCCCCATAAAAAATATTAATTTACTACTTGCTATAATATCACTGTAGTTAATAAACGAAGTTGTTAAAGGCTTACCATTTAGTAATATTTTTTGAATATATACATTTTGGGCATTTTGGTTAATTACTTCAATTGTAAATGTTTTTCCATTTTCTAAATGCAATTCCGCTTTGTTTACCAATGGCGAACCAATTGCATAATCATTTGAAGCGGGAGCAACGGGATAAAATCCTAATGAAGAAAAAATATACCAGGCACTCATTTGTCCACAATCATCGTTTCCGCCCAAGCCATCGGGTGTTGGTTTGTATTGCATATTCATAATTTTCCTAACCTGAGATTGTGTTTTCCATGGCTGATTTGTCCAATTGTAAAAATAAGCAACGTGATGTGCAGGTTCATTTCCATGAACATAACCACCAATGATACCCTCTCTTGTTATGTCTTCTGTTTCTGCAAAAAACGCATCGGGTAAGTGCATAGAAAACAAAGTATCCAAACGTGAAGCAAAACGATCTTTACCACCCATTTTATTAATCAGTTCAGCTGGATTATGCGGAACAAAAAAACTGTAATTCCAACTGTTGCCTTCAATAAATCCCTGACCATTGGTAGATAGCGCATCAAATTTATTTGTAAAAGTTCCGTCTGCTAATTTTGCTTGCATAAATCCTGTACTTGCATTAAAATTATTCTGCCAATTGCCAGAGCGCTTTAAAAATGTTTCGTAAACATCTTGCCTATTTAACTTTTTTGCTACCTGGGCAATACACCAATCATCGTAAGCATATTCCAATGTATTTGAAACTGAAATATTGCTTTTTTCGGCAGGAATAAAACCTAAATCCATATAATAGCCAATGCCTTCATAATTCCGATGTGTTGCTGTTGCAATACATGCGTTCAGTGCTTCATTCCCATCGCCCGTATAAACATCTTTCAGTATAGCATCTGCGATTACCGAAACACTATGATAACCACTCATACACCAATTGTCGTTTGAATAATGCGACCAAATGGGCAACATATGCAATACACTTTGATTGTAATGTGCCATCATCGACTTTACCATATCATTGTTGCGTGAAGGTTGTGTAATATTGAACAAAGGATGTAATGCACGATAGGTATCCCACAAAGAGAATGTACTATAATTGGTAAATCCATTTGCTGTATGTGTGTTTTGATCTAACCCCCGGTATTGCCCGTTTACATCTGTGTAAATTGTTGGATTAATAAATGCGTGATACATTGCTGTGTAAAAATTCACTTTAATATCTTCAGAAGCATCTATTACAATTTTATATAGTTCTGCATTCCATAATTTTTGAGCATTGACTTTTACTTTTTCAAAATCCCAATCTTTAATTTCTGCCGCCATGTTTTCCAAGGCATTGTCTTGACTTACCGATGAGAGAGCGAATTTTATTTTTATTTTTTCGCTTTCATCTGTTTTAAAATCAAAATGCATTCTAATTTTTTTCCCTGCTATTTCCGGAAAGTTTTTTGTCTCATCAAATTTTCTCCAAAATCCACGATACGGCTGTTTTTCATCGTAGTTTTTTTGCCCGTAACTTTTAAATGGTTTCGAAAACGACATAGCAAAATATACGGTTCGTGTGCGTGCCCAACCATTTGTTTGTCTATAACCAGTTACTAATGTGTCGTTAATAATCCGCACATAGGTCCAAACATTTTTTTCATCGTAATTATAAATACCAGCCATTAAATCAAGTATGATATGGCTTTCATCTGATTTGGGAAATGTGTATTGATGCATTCCTACTCTAGTGGTTGCTGTCATTTCAGCCATGATATTGTTATCATCTAATTTTACTTTGTAATAACCTGCTTCAGCATTTTCATTGGAATGAGAAAAAGCAGAACGATACCCGCCTTGTGGATTTGACGCAATTCCGGGGTTCAATTGAAGTATGCCTTGTGTTGGCATAATTAAGAAATCACCCAGATCGGAGTGCCCTGTTCCGCTAAGATGCGTATGGCTAAACCCTACGATTGTTTTATCTTCATATTTATAGCCAGCACAATATTTATAAACTTCCCCATTATATTTTCCATTTAATTCATAAGAAATGGTATCCGTTTCGGGGCTTAATTGCACCGCACCAAAAGGCACCGTTGCACCAGGATAAGTATGTCCCATTTTTTCTGAACCTATAATTGGTCTTACATATTTAACTAAATTTTGTTGAGCATTAACAAAATTTAAATTGAGCAAAAGGATTACAGCCAGGAAGAGTTTCATTTATTTGAATATTAAATTTTATTTATAAAATTGCTTTAGATTTTTGATCTGCAATGACCGCTAACGCCAGAGCATTGGCGAAGCTTGGGCTCCGATAGCTATCGTATCTCATGTTCTGTCTGCCCGGCCTATGCGCCTGTTAAAGAACGCAAATTTTCTAGTAACCACAAAACAAGCCAGCAGACTAAGAGCGTAGCAAGATCTGCTGGCGGATAAGAAATTGTCAAGCCGATAATCACTGACTGGTAGCGATCAAATGCACAGCTACTGACTGTCAGCCGAATTTAACTCAAAGCCTTTTTATTGGCTACCCTACTTTCTGTCCGTTTGAGTTGTCCATTTTTGTTTTCATTTTAAAACCTTGCTTTCTATCCACCTATTAATTTTCATTTCCAAAATAATGAGAGGTAAACAACCATCTTTTAAAACTTCATCGTGGAACTCTTTAATATCAAATTTACTTCCCAATTTTTTCTTTGCTCTTTCACGTAACTCAATAATTTTTAATTCCCCCACTTTATAACTTACTGCCTGTCCTGCCAAAACCATAAAACGCTCTATCTTTTGTTCAGCATCAATGGATGATACGGGTTGATTCTCCAATACATACTCTATGGCTTTTTCACGTGACCATCCTTTGTAATGTATCCCTACATCAACAACTAATCGAACTGCCCTTTCTATTTCTTGATTTAATCTGCCCAAATATTGATAGGGGTCTGTGTACATACCTAATTCAGTACCTAAGCTTTCAGCATACAATGCCCATCCTTCCCCAAAAGCACTTGTCCAATATGCTTTTCTGAATTCTGGAATATCGGCTTCTTGTTGAATAGCGAACTGGTAATGATGCCCAGGAATAGCTTCGTGTATAAACAGAGATTCCATTGAAAAATAATTGTATTTAGCTGGGTCAAGCACTACCTCATAAAAAATCCCGGGTCTTGTTCCATCTCTTGAAGGCATATTGTATTGAGCGTTAGCACCAGCAGCCCTAAACTTTTCAGTAGCTCTTACTTCAAACTTTGCTTTGGGTTTTAAATTAAAAAGGATGCTCAGTTGTGGCGACATCTTATCCTGAAAACTTCTGAATCTATCCAATACTTCCTCTTCCGTTTTAAATGGAAAGAATTTAGGGTCAGTTCTTACATACTGAAAGAAAGATTTTAAATCGCCTTTAAAGCCAACTTGTGATTTTACAGAATCCATTGCTTTGCGGATTCGTGACACTTCACTAAGCCCTAAATTATATATTTCTTCTGCTGTAATGTTTGTTGTAGTAAAATACTTTAACCACAATTCATATTCTTTCTTTCCGGTATTATTATCTAAAAGCCCAGATGTTTTTCTTGCTTTGGGAATATAATCAGTGACAATATAATCATACAATTTTTTATATGCTGGTTTAATAATATTTTCAATAGCATCTACATAATCTTTTTTTAATTGAACCGCAGAGGCACTATCTAAGTCGGCTGGCAGTTTAAGTAATGGTTTATAGAAAACATTTTCCTGGGTTGTCCCTTCAAACAAAGGTTTTAATTGAGGTGGCACTTTTTCCATAGCAGCTTTCGGGTTTGTGTTATGCAATTCAACTCCCTTTTGCATGTTAGTAATGGCTTGGTCAACCCAAATTTGGAAACCTTTCATACGGCTAATAAAATTTCTAAAATCTTTTTCGGTGTTGAAAGGAACAAACCCTGCCCCAGAACCTAATGTTGCAAACTTTGTTGGAAAGCTAAATACGAATTGGTCAACAGGTCTGTAAAACCCCAAAGAATTATTCAAACTTTCGTTTTCGGATTTCAGCTTGTAGGTAAGCACATCAATACTTAATAGTTCAGATGCTGTTAACCCTACTCTGCTTATGAAACCTAAGGTATCAAGGTATTTTTGATTTAGTGCTTTAGCTTTCTTTATATAGCCCTCGCTGATGGTAATTCCAAGTTGGCTATTGTAGTCATTGATTCCTGCCTGGGTGGCTTCCAATGGATTTAAAGCATAATATTCCTTTGAATACTGCTCTAATAATGGACCAAGTTGAAAGGGTGGCTTCGTCCTAAATGAAGATTGAGAAAAACTTGTCAGTAAAACTAAGGTTGCGATTAGTATTGTTTTTTTCATTCTTTATTATTCATTGTTAGTGATGGTAAGTTTGCTTGCCGGTGTGTCGTCTTAGGGTTGCCGATAACGTCTGAGCATTGGCGGAGCTGTAGGATCCGATAGCTATCGGATTTGTTGATTGTCCCTTAGCTGATGAACATATTAAAGAAACGAAATTTCCATGTAACGACAAAACAAGCCAGCAGACTAAGAGCGTAGCAGAATCTGCTGGCGGGTTAGAAAATGCCAGGCCGAAAACTGAAGTACAGTAAGGATATGAAGCTGAGATAACTTCCGTTCGCCACACTTTTACCAAAACGGCTGTTAGCTGTTTGTTGCTCTACTCGTGAATTGTTTTGGTTTATTTATTTTCGAATTTACTAAAATACATATACCAGTTCCACTCCCAATTCTTGCCATTGTCAGCAGAAAATGCCTGACTCCAAACGGGATATTCTTTGTCTCTTGCGTCCCAACGAAAAACGACTAAAATTGGCTTATTTTCAAAAATGTCTTTCGTGAAAAAATGAGCAACATCCCCTTCAAATGAGCCGACAACCGGCGGATCTAATTTCCCTTCATTGCTGTCTGCCCAATAAAGACTCCACAATTTTGTTTTTGGGTTAAAAAGTCTCACTGTCATACCTTCAAATGGTTCTCCGTCAAAAGTTGCAAGAAAATTATCAATGTTTCCAATCCCATTTAGAATTTTATACATTTCTTGAGTTGAGTGAAATTCAATCCACTCTGAACAATCATTTAATTTTGATTTAAGCTTTTTATTAAGCAAATTCCATTTCCCTTCATAAAAGTCAAAGTCGTGTTTTGAAGAAGTCGATGATGCTGTAATTATCAATGCTCCATTTTTGTCAAAATTTACTTCTGGAATTTCTAATTCATTATTGACTGTCATAATTATATTTTATCATTTCAATATTTATAGGGTGTCGTCTTGCAATAACGTCATCGGATGGACGAAGGTGGAGGATCCGATAGTTATCGGATTTTATAATTGTCAGTCCGGCTGATGAACTTATTAAAGAAACGAAATTTCCCCGTAACGGCAAAAGCAGCCAGCAGACTAAAAGCGTAGCAAAAATCTGCTGGCGGATAAGAAAATGTCAGACCGAAAACTGAACTACTGTAAGGATTTGAAGCCGAGATTAATTCCGTCCGCTACTCTTGCGTCAAACCGCATGTTGTGCGATCGTTTTATTTTATTCTAATTTCTTATAACCTTAGATGCATACTTAACACCGTCTTTTGTCCAACTTTCTCCTTCTTTTAGAAAATTAAGAATAGCTTTAGAATTTTCACCAGAGTAATAAACCATATATTCTTTCGGTATACTCTTCTTCTTTCCAAAATGAATGATTGCACATTCATCAATATCTATATACTCATAATTTTTAATGTCATAGATTGCTCTAAAGACAATAGATCTTGGATCATCACCTGGCGCCAAAAATCTCAGAATTCCAATTTCTTCATAAACACTTCTTGGTTCATCAAGCCCCTTCTCATAAAATTCGGTATATAATTCTTCAGAAATATCATCTGGGAATTTTGCCAATTTAAATACTTCAAAAAATTCATGAAATGCTATTTCTGCTTGTTCATCAAAACTTTTGCCAGTTGAATCAACTCTATCAATGATTTGTTTTACCGTAGAATCTGAATTGTACCAGTCAATAAGTGGATTATTACTCATAAGCTAAATTTGAAATAGATGCTTATATAAAATGGGCGCATAACGTCATCGGCTTGGCGAAGATGTGGAATCCGATAGCTATCGGATTTTATAACTGTCCGCCCGGCTGATGAACTTATTAAAGAAACGAAATTTCCCCGTAACGTCAAAACAAGCCAGCAGACTAAGTGCGTAGCAAAATCTGCTGGCGGATAAGAAATTGTCAAACCGATAATCACTGTACAACAGCGATCAAATGCACAGCATTTAACTGTCCGCCCGAATTTTGCTCAATGCTTTTGTTATGCGCCGTTATTTGTAAATCTCCTATATTGCTTTCCTGTAAGGCCCTGTTAATATTTAATTTCTATTATTGAATATTAAATATTAACAGGCACCAGTAAATGGAAATAATTAATTGTACAATCATTTTATTTCTTTGCCGTCTGTATCGAGGATCTTTAGCGGTCCAAGATTAAGCTCACGGATACCTGCTTCTATTTTTTGCCTGTCGCCAACAATTAGCCAAGTAAGGTTTTGCGGCTTAACAACTTTTGTAGCAGAATTTTGAACGTCTGATAATTTTAAGTTCTGAATGATGGTTGAATAATTGTTGGGATAGTCGAGCCCTCGGTTAAATGTAACACAATTATGCAGGAACCACATGATGCCGTTATTGGTTTGCCAGTTGCCGGGTATTGAAAGGATCACACTGGTTTGTTCTTTTGCAAATTCATCTGTGGCAATCGGTTTGGTACTGTTTATTTGTGTAAGCTCTTTTACAAATTCCTGGATACTTTCTTTTGTTTTATCCGTTTGAACACCGGCACTTGCACTGAATATGCCCGGGCCTTTAACAGGGTTTATTCCAGAACCAGCACCATAGCTCCAGTGCTTGTCTTCACGCAGATTCATATTGAGCCTGGAAAGAAAGGTGCCACCCAATATATTGTTCATTAAAGTAAATTCATCATAACCTTTTTCCATAGCTGAAGGAGCTATCTCTGCAGCCGTGATCTGTGATTGCCCAGCACCTGGTTTATCAATTATGTAAACAGATACCGAAGATGCAATAGCTGCCGCAGCCAATTCATTTTTTGGAACGGGTTTGCTCTTCCATCCTGCCAATCCTTTTTCAAGTTTTGCTTTTAATTCAGTTTCAGAAATATCTCCAACCACTACTGTAAAACCATTGTTGGGAACAAACCATGTATCATGAAAGGTAACCAGGTCATTGCGCCCCGTTTTTTCAAGCGATTGTTGGGTGCCCGAACCTGTCATTGGTATATTATAAGGATGATCCCTGGGATATAGCAGGGAAGGAAGTATGCGCATGCTTATATTCCATGGGCTTGCTTTTTCCTGTTCGATGGCAAGCAATTGTTCTTTCTTTACCCTGTCAAATTCTTTTTGCGGGAAGGATGGATGCATTAGTACATCTGTAAACAATGCCAATGAAGCATCAAGGTTTGTTTTCAGGCAACTCATACTTACAAATGAATTATCCATGTTGGCATTACTTGAAAGAGATGTGCCCATAGCATTCAGCTCATCGCTTATCTGCGTGGAAGACCTTGTAGATGTTCCTTCGGTCATCATATTTCCCGTTAGTTTGGCAATACCCGTGTTGGCCGCTTTATCGGCAGAAAAACCTGCGTTGAAACCGGTTACCATACTAATCAATGGCAATTCATGTTTTTCTACCAGGTAAACCTTTAAACCGTTGCTGAGCGTAAAGTTTTTTATGGTGGGAAATTTTGCAGCCGGTGGATTTGGAACGGCCGGCATTACTGTACGGTCAAGTTTTGAATCGGTATTTTCAAAATTACCATAAGGCAAAATTTCCAGTACGTATTCACCATCGGTAAGCCAGTCATTGGATACTTTTTTTATATCGGCAGGAATTGCCGATCTGATATAACCCAGTATTTTTTTATAAGCATCCGGTCTACCGGCATAGGTTTCACCCTGTGAAAGAATATCATTCTTTGATCCAAAGCCACCAATGGTTTCAATACCTTTTAGGAACTGTACAAAATAATTCGACTTGGTTCTTTCCACTTCTGCAACAGTTACACCTGATGTAAAAACTTTTTTCAATTCAAGGTTAATGATGTCATTAATCTTAGAAAGGCTTACACCCGGCTTTGCATCCGTCACAAGAAGAAATTGTCCACCAATTTCATTTTCATTCGTATAAAAATATACGTTGCTGACAAGTTCCTCGTCCAGTACCAGGCGTTTATATAAACGGGATGATTTTCCGTTGGTGAGTATATCTCCCAACAGGTTAAGTTGTGTAAGCTCAGCAGATCCCCACCCGGGAACATTCCAGGTTTTTTGTAAACGTGCCTGCGGTACACGGTCCTGAGCCTGTTGAAAAGTCGTTCCCCTCATTTTAGCAATGTTATTTGTGAACTTTGTAATAGGAGGGCTTGCAGGAATATCGCCGAAATATTTTTTTACTTTTTCCAGTACTTCTTCCGCTTTTACATCTCCGGCGATCGTAACAACGGCATTATTGGGGCCGTAGTAAGTACGGAACCATTCCTTTACATCATCAATACTGGCGGCAGACAGGTCATCCATGCTGCCGATCACCGTCCAGGAATAAGGGTGGCCAACCGGGTAGGTTGCTTTAGTGGTTAATTCATACCCTACCGCATAAGGCTGGTTTTCGCTCTGTCGTTTTTCATTTTGTACAACACCCCGCTGTATATTTACTTTAACGCTGTCGAGGCCTTTCAATAGAAAGCCCATTCGGTCTGCTTCCACCCATAACACCCGATCCAGCCCTGTACTGGTAAAGGTTTCAAAATAATTCGTACGGTCGTTGTTGGTGGTTCCGTTATTATTTCCCCCGCCAACGGTTTGCATTACCTCATCAAAATTTCCCCAGTGTTCGGTACTTGTAAACATGATGTGTTCAAACAAATGAGCAAAACCTGTTTTACCCGGCTTTTCATTTTTACTTCCTACATGATACCATATGTTAAAAGATGCAATGGGAAGTTTATGGTCTTCATTTACAATGAGTGTTAACCCATTGGCCAAAACAAATTTCTTAAAGGGGATATCAATATCCGGGTATTTGTTTTGAGCAGCCAGTGAAGTTGAAACAAAAAGCAGTAAAGCCAGTAATTTATATTTCATATTATTTGTTTTTAGTTTTTGATAATTTAATTAGAGTGGCGAGAATATAGTTAACTAAAGATGCTGTTTTTAGTTCAGGCTCATATATCTGTGAAGAAGTTTGACTTTTTAAAAGAGATATGTAGTCTCGATAACTCATAAAGCTTAATTAATGGCGCATAACGTCAACGGCTTGGAGAAGGTGTGGATCCGATAGCTAT
>Ga0075152_10001469_pt1 | contig 17003 bp, 13 predicted proteins | sample JI61114C2DNA_FD_70964 | JGI IMG/M metagenome (GOLD analysis project Ga0075152, IMG submission 70964) | Wastewater effluent complex algal communities from Wisconsin, to seasonally profile nutrient transformation and Carbon sequestration -... | ecosystem: Engineered > WWTP > Effluent > Algae...
GTTTTGTTGTTGAAAATAAAACCTATACTTTTTTTGAAGCAATTCCTGTTGGTTACAATAAATGTTGGGAGAGTTTAGATAAATATATTTCGGGCATTAAGCAATTGTTTAATGGTAAAGCAAATCCTAATGATAGCTTAGGAAGTGTGTTGAGCATTGGTAGTGTATATAGTAAAGTGTGGGATTGGCAAAGCTTTTGGACTTTAACTGCTTTGTTTTCTATCATCTTAGCATTTATGAATATTCTACCAATTCCTGCATTAGATGGTGGACATGCTTTGTTCTGTATTTTTGAAATGATAACAGGACGTAAACCAAGTGACAAGTTTATGGAGTATGCCCAAACAGTTGGAATGGTTTTATTACTTGGATTAATGGTATATGCTTTAGGATTGGATTTTTGGAGATTGTTTAAATAAATTGTTTGATGTTTTATACAATGAAACCCTGCGAAAGCAGGTTTTTTTTTTTAGTTCATTTCTATGCCAATCTTCTTCATTAAAATAGATGCGTTGAGGCTTGTACAAATTCCATTTTTTAATTTATAATCAAAGTACAACTCTTCATTGGCCACTTGTACATCAAAATGATAATTGTGCATGGCAGTTGGAAACTGGTTTTCTAATGCAGCCAATTCAACATCGTGTGTTGCAATGATGGCTACAGCATTTTGTTTTATGAATTGTTGAATGAGTGCTTTAGAGCCTGTATGTCTGTCAAAAGAATTGGTACCTCTTAAAATTTCATCCAACAGCACAAACACTTTTCTTTGCTGTTTAACAGCTTCAATAATTACTTGTAATTTTTTAAGTTCTGCATAAAATGTAGAAGTGCTTTCTGCCAAATTATCTGCAATACGCATACTACTCATTAACTCAACATTGGCTATTGTAAATTCTGTTGCACAAACAGGTGCACCCATAAGTGCTAAAACAGAATTGATACCAACACTGCGTAAAAAAGTACTTTTCCCGCCCATGTTGGATCCAGTTATTAATGCAATATTGCCAGTACCATTTTGAGAGAAATTGTTGCTTACACATTTGTTGCTTTGTATTAAAGGATGACCCAAGTTGGTTGCCTTAAACTCGAAATGTGTTGGGCTAATTGTGGGGAAACAAAAGTTGGGTTGGTTAAAATGCAATATAGCAATGCTGATGCTTACTTCTGTAGATGCAATGGCTAAAAACCAATTGTTGATGTCGTTTGTATGTTTTTGTTTCCAAGCGTTCAATGCTAACATTTGTCTTGCATCCCACAGCAAAAAACTGTTCAAGAAAAAGAATACAAAAACATTTAACCGCATATCAAATCGATCTAAAATATTTTTTAAATCCAGTATTTCGTTGGCAGCTTTTTTTGGGGATGCTTGTTGTAGTTGTTGTTGAATTTGTGTGAAATAATGGCTTTTGAATGGATTGTTTTCAATGCTATTCAATTGTTCGTATAAAGTGCTCACCTCATTCACCACTTTATTTAAAAGTAAATAGGTAGCATGTGCTTTTTTACTTTGAACCATTGCAAATAAAAAATAGAGTAGGGTTGAAAAATAAAAAATACTTGCAGGAATAACATCTACAATATGAAGCACTAAAGAACTTATCGTTACCAATGAATAAATGTTGATGAACCATTTCCAGCCACTCCATTTAACACTTGTAATGGGCTGTTGAATCCATTCGTTAATTTTTGTTTGTGTAGCAATGGTTAGTTGGTTTGCTGATCCTAAAGCTAAAAATGCTTGCATCCAATTTATGTTGGTGCTTAACTCTTTAACAGCTTCTTGCTGTTGTATGATTTGCTGAGTGGTTTGAGCATGTAAAAGCTGTTGAGCAAACAGTTGTTGACCTTGTTCGGAGTTACATCTATTCATGTATTGATACAAAGAAGCTTTTCCAAAAATGTCTAAATCGTTGGCATAAGCATGTTCGTTTGGTAAAAAAGATTGGCCATCGAATCGGTGAAAAAAATCGTGTTGCAGTATACGAAGTTCTTCTAAGTTTAACTGAATGAGTAGTTCTGTTTTTTGTTGTAATTTTTTTGTATTGGCAGCTTTTGATAATAACCAAAGAAAACTACCAATTGCTGCAAAAGCAACACCAATTAAAATTGCTGTTGCTGAATGCCACAAAAAATAAAAGCAAGTAACGGAAGCAATGAAAATGCCAAACCTTAGCCAAGCAATTGTAGCAGTTTGTTTTTTCAGCATTTCTACTTGTTCTGTATGTTCTTGAATATATTTTTTATAAAGCTGCTCTGCTACTATGTATTCTTGCATAAACAATTTGTATATAATTTAAAGCAAACAACGTAAAAAAAATGGTAAGTTTGCAATCCTTTATAAACTTTAGGTAAATATTGGGGCCGTATTGGTTTTGACAGCAAAGTTCTTTGTAGGTGTAAGCATGCAGTGCGTTGTATAATTAGCACTTTAATCTGAATATACAAAACTCAAATGGCAATACTCAGTATGCCATGGCTGCTTAATCAGTGATTAAGTAACCATTTGGGCCGCCGTACAGGTTTAGCTTTTTTCCATGTACCGCCGCCGACTCAAACCAAAAAAAGATGCTGTTGCAATAGGCTGTGCCTGCAACAAAAGATTATTCAGCTAAGGAAATAGTTGGTTTGTTGGCTTCCGGTTATTTCTCTACAATTAATAATCAACTAAGCATGTAGAAAGCTTATGGCGGATTTGTTTGGACACCGGTTCGAGTCCGGTCGGCTCCACGAGAAATGAAAATGTTGCACTGCTATTGAGCACTGCAACATTTTTTTTGTGTATAATCTCCATATTTCAACTGTGAAATGTATGACTTTCGTCATTTATGATTTGACTCATATTTCTACAACTAATTCTATTCAACTTTTACTTATTCAATCATTACTAATTAATTGTTTATGAAAAAGTTAATTCTTCTGTCGTTCGTTTTTTTCTCTTTGTTTGCTACCTCGTGTAAAGATGAAGCAGCAACATCAACAACATCTTCAACATCAGAAAAGCCTGCAAGTGGTGCTGGTCAATCTGGAGTACAAGATGATCAATCTGCAAAAAATATTGTTCAAACTGCAATTGCAAGTAAAGACCACTCAACATTGGTTACTGCTGTAAAAGCAGCAGGATTGGTAGATGCATTAAGTAATGCAGGTCCTTTTACGGTATTTGCTCCAACAAATGCAGCTTTTGAAAAATTACCAGCAGGAACCGTAGAAGGTTTATTGAAACCTGAAAAGAAAGGTGATTTGGAAAACATTTTAGGTTATCATACGTATGTTGGCAATCTTAAAGTAGAGTACATGCAAGATGGACAAGATTTTGATATGGTGTATGGTGGTAAAGTAAAAATTACTAAAAAAGATGGTAAAACTTTTGTAAATGGTTCTGAAATTTTAGCATCAATAGTTACAGCCAACGGAATGATTCATGTAATTAATGATGTATTGCTACCACCAGCAACAAAATAATTTTTTATGGAAAACTAATATCCCCCAATTCACCCTAAGAAAATGAAAATGCAGGCTATTTGCCTGCATTTTCATTTTCTCTATCTTTTAATTCCTTTATTTTATCTAAAGCACCAGCTACAACATCGCACATTATGGTGTACAACGCACCAGGTTTATAATTGGCATAAATATGTTCTAATGCTAAATTTTCGTTGGCAATTACTGTTTGTGGTATTGCAGCATTTACGCTATTAATTCCTTCTTGTAATAAGCCAATAATTTCTTCGGCAGTTCGACCACGTAAATTTTTATCGCAACGAATAATAATTTCATCAAAGTATTGTGCAGAGATGGCACCCAATTCTCTGATGTCTTCATCACGTCTATCACCAGTTCCACTAATTACACCCACTTTATGTGTATAATCAAGCTTGCCTACAAACTCACCCAAAAGTTTTAACCCGTGTGGGTTGTGTGCAAAATCTGCTAAGAATGTAAAGTGTTTAAAATGGAAGAAATTTAAACGTCCAGGTGTAGTAATGCTTCCAGCAGCAAAGGTTTGTAAACCTGTTCTAATATCTTCAATGGTTATTGTTTTAAACAAGTAACAAGCCATTACACTTGGTAAACAGTTGGCAATATTGTGTGTGGCTTTTCCTTCAAATGTTAGTGGAATATCTTTTACATTACATACCCTAATTTTCCATGTGCCTTTTAAAATACTTACAAACCCATTTTCATAAACAGTAGCCAATCCTCCTTCTTTACAATGTTTCTGAATTCTTGGATTAGTTTCATCCATACTAAATAATGCCACATTACATTTAAGATCGTCTTTCATTGCATACACCAAATCATCATCAGCATTTAGTACAGCATATCCATGTGGAAAAACAGTTTCAGGAACAACTGCTTTTACTTTAGCCATTTGTTCAATAGTATTAATTCCACCAAGCCCCATATGGTCTGCAGCAACATTGGTTACAATGGCAACATCACAGTTTTGAAATGCCAATCCACTTTTTAAAATTCCGCCTCTTGCACACTCTAAAACAGCAAAGTCTACAGTAGGATCTTTTAATACAAATTGAGCAGATACAGGGCCTGTACAATCTCCCTTCATCAACAATTGATTTTGTATATACACTCCATCGCTGGTTGTATAACCTACTTTTTTCCCAGCACTTTTACTAATGTGTGCTGTTAAACGTGTTGTTGTTGTTTTACCATTGGTACCTGTAATTGCAATAATTGGAATACGACCAAAACTTCTATCAGGAAACAACATATCAATCACCGGTTCTGCAACATTACGTGGCAAGCCTTCAGCAGGTTCAATGTGCATTCTAAAGCCTGGTGCTGCATTCACTTCTAAAATGGCTCCACCATTTTCACTTACAGGTGTACGTAAGTCTTTTGCCATAATATCAATTCCACAAATATCTAAGCCAATAATTTTTGCAATACGCTCACACATTACAATGTTTTCTGGATGCACTTCATCTGTTACATCTTCACTTGTACCACCAGTACTAAGGTTGGCAGTTGTTTTAAGTAAAACCAATTCGCCTTTTGGTGGAACTGTTTCTAATGTGTAACCCACTTCTTCCAACATTTTCATGGAGCTACCATCAACTGTAATTTGTGTTAACACTTTTTCGTGTCCAAAACCACGACGTGAGTCTTTGTTCACTTCATCAATTAAATATTGAATGGTATGTACACCATCGCCTTTAACAGCAGCAGGTGTTCGCAATGCAGCACAAATAAATTTGTAATTAATCACCAATATTCTAAAATCGAAACCAGTAATAAAGCGTTCAACAATTACACTTCTTCCATAGCGTTGTGCACTTTCTAAAGCTGTAACAGCATGTTCCCAAGTAGTAATATTGGTGGTGTTGCCTTTGCCATGATTGCCATCAATTGGTTTTATTACCAACGGATAACCATATTTTTCAATAGCATCTTTTAAACCAGCTTCAGAACGTACAACTGTACCTCTTGGAACAGGAATTTCAGCAGCTTCTAAGAGTTCTTTTGTTTCTTCCTTATCACATGCAATGTCAACAGCAATATTGCCTGTAGTACTTGCAATGGTTGCCCTAATGCGTTTTTGATATACACCATAACCCAATTGTACCAAACTGTGTTTGTTTAAACGCAAGTGTGGAATGCCACGTTTTGCAGCTTCATCAACAATACAACCAGTACTTGGGCCAAGTCTGGTATCTTCTCTAATTTCTCTTAATTGTTGTATGTCTTCTTCTAAATTATATACTTCTCCATTTACCAATGCTTGAGCAATTTTTACAGATGCTTTTGCAGCATACACACCTGCGTCCTCCTCCATATAACTAAACACAACAAAATATTTTCCTTGTTCACCAGTACCACGAGTACGCCCAAATCCAGTATCCATGCCTGCAAGGGTTTGTAACTCTAAAGCAATGTGTTCAATTACGTGCCCCATCCAAGTACCTTCTTTTATTCTCATAAAAAAACCACCACGTACACTTTCACTACATCTATGTTCAATTAAACTTGGCATCAATGCTTCCAATCTTTCTAAAAAACCATCAATTGTATTGGTGGGACGTTCTTCTAACTCTTCAAGGTTCAGTTCCATTTGAATGAGTTTTCCTCTACGAACACTCCAATAATTAGGGCCACGTAATACTTTAATTTGTTCAATTCTCATAAAGAATTATTTGTGTTGTTTAGTTTTGGTAATGTGCTTTAGCATAAGCATGAAGCACCTGTGGCGTCGCACTCTTCAACTTGTAAAACAATATTGAGCAAGACGAGTTTTGAAGATAAGGAAATATTGGTATTGACAAAAAAAATGTAGTAGGGAGGGGAGGAAGTTGCTAGTTATGAGTTAAGAATTAAGAGTTGTGTGATGTGAGTTGTTTGACGTTAAGAGTTGGGAGAAATTTGCTAGGATTTTTATTGTTGAGTAAGAGATTCTTCATGCTTCGGAATGACATGGAGAATTTTTTGTAGTTGCATTGTTACTTAAAATGGGCATAGGTTTAGTTAGCTTGTAGGATTTTTAATTTTGGCTTTATAATCTGCTTTTAGCAAGGAGAAAATAATAGAATCTTCTACAATTCCATCTTTGAAATAATGCTGTTTTAAATAACCTTCTTGTATAAAACCCAATTTATTAACTATACTTAATGAGGCAATATTTGTTGGTCCAACAAATGCTTCTATTCTGTTTAAGTTCATAATAGTGAAACCGTAATCGATAATGGTTTTTACAGCTTCGCTCATATAGCCTTTCTGTTTAAACTCTTCTTTGGTTAAAGAATAACCGAATTCGGCTCTACTATGCAATGAATACCAATTGTGAAAACCACAACTCCCAATAACCTCATTGGTTTCTTTCAAAATCAGCTTAAATTGTAATATTGTTCTATCATAAGTTGTGTATCCACCTTTTACCTTTTCTTGTTCTTTTAAGAACTCTTCATTGGTAGTAAGTCCTAGTTGATTTTTAATTTCTTCTTTGGTGTAATGTTCAAAAATGTAATTAAAACCTTCTGGCGTAAGCTTTCTTAATAATAATCTTTCTGTTGTAAGCACTTCAAATTCCATTGTTCTAAATTAGAGCTTAGTTCACACTATCTGCCATTTTTTTTTAGGATTGCTCAACAGATTCCTCATTCTTCGGAATGATATAAAAATTTGTTTTGATGATGCAGCGTTTAAAATTTATATCAAATTTAAAAACGTATCAATTTCTTCTTTTGTGGTAAAAAAATTTGGACTAACTCTAATGTTCTCACCTTGCAATGTTACCAGCACTTTATTTTCAATCAGTTTTTCGTACAGTGTTTTAGATGTTTCAAAAGAACCCATAGTAAAGTGAACAATTGCCGTTCTATCTTCTCTATTTTTTATAGGCGATATTATTTGATATCCTTTTTCTTGAAGTCCAGCAATTATAAAATCTGTATTTTCTAGTGCCTTTTCGTAAATATTTTCTACACCAATATGAAGCAGTAATTGTAAACCTGCAGACCAAGCATTGAAAAGTGTATATGCAATTGTACCAGTTTCAAATTTTCTAGCATCATTGTGGTAAGCAAGTTCATCATAAATTGGCTCTGCAGCAAACATTCCAGGCAATGTTGGATGAATCATTTTTACAATTCTTTTGCTAACATATAAAAACCCTGTTCCATGCAATCCAAGTAACCATTTAAAACCACAGCCTGCCATTACATCAATTTGCATTTTTTCAACATCAATAGGAGTCATGCCAGCTGCTTGTGCAGCATCAACAACAAATATTGCACCTTTCTTATGAGCAATTTTACCAATTTTCAAAAGGTTTGGTTTAAAACCGCTATTAAATCTTACTGCAGCAATGGCTATAACTCGAGTGTTTTTATCAGTTAGTTTTTCTATTGCTTCTGGATCAAAGCTGTGATCTTCATTTAATTTAGCAAAGCGAATTTCAACACCTTTTTTTCTAAGATTTAACCAAGGAAAAGTATTGTTCCAATGTTCATTTTCAGGAATTACAATATTGTCGCCTTTATTAAAGTCTATACCTTGAGCAATCATGCCAATACCAATTCCTGTGCTTGTTATTAAAGCAAATTCTTCTGCAGAACCGCCCAATATTTTTGAAAGCAACACACGAATATCATTACGCTGAAAAGCTTTTTTATCAAAAGGAATTAATTCTGTTTTTAGAATTGTTTGAAGTTGATCATTTACCAAAGTATTTAATGGAGACTGTGAAGCATTGTTTAAATAAACAGCTTGTTTGGTTACAGGAAACAATGCTCTAATTTGCTCTATATTCATACATCCAATTTAGATTGTTTCAATATGTTTCAACTGTTGTTTTTTATTTAAACAAAATTTTAGAAAGCTAAAGATCACTTATGTCTGCTACAATTAAATAAGTAGGTTGCTTTTTAATTTTTTTTAATTCATTTATCCAAGCAGCTTGAGAACTGTAGATTCTTTCACCTTTTGTATTCCAACTTTCTGGGCTACATAAACAACCCATTGAAGGCGTATTGGGAAAATATTTTTTCTTGTGATAGTAAGCAGGATTAATGGTTGTACCATGAGCAATGATTTCAGAACGACCCAATTTCCCCGCTTCAAAAGTTTCCATTAAAGATGTATATTTTTTTAATGGACCTAATAATTTGGTATAAAAAATTTCATATAACCTGTCGTTGCCAAAAAATATTTCAGTTCCATTTTCAAACGGAAGAACCATTTGCAAGTTTGTAGTTGGTCCAATCCAATTGTTGTTAGAAGTATCCAATCCTGTTATTTTAAATAAACCTTGAGGCGTATTTCCGTTGGTTAAATAATAGGGCAAATTGGTGATTGAACGAGCAAGTTGTGGAAACTTAAGTGGTACATTGTTTTCATCAGTTCTCCATTTACCCTTGGCATTCCTAATCATTAAATATCCTGGTTCATCTCTATTGGTTGATTGAAAACTGCAAAGCACAGTTTGACCTGACAAAAATTGAGGATTTAGAAAATCTTTTTTCTTTGGAAGAGTGGATTTTTTTTCTTTCCACCTTTTACTGTAAGCTATATAGTATGAAGAGGTATAGAACGAGTTTGTTTTTTTTATAAGTGGAAATAAATTTGAATTTGCCATGTATTCTAATGCAATGGCTTTTACTTTATCTGTTGCTAAGGTTTCCCAAATTGTTGCTATATTATTTGGGAATTTTTTTGGATATATTGTATAAAGCATTTCTAAAAAGGAGTGCTGAAAACTTGCATTGGTTTGTGATAAATTTTTTATTTGTGTTGGAATTTTTTGCTCAAAACCTTTTGGAACATATAGCATCAATTCCATTGCCCAAAAAGTTTCAGACAGTTTTTTGTAGTTCAATTCATTTGGGGGTAAAGAAATTGTTTCTTCGATTTGTTCAATAAGCTTATTGGTTACTGAATCTCTGCAATGTTTAGAAGCAAAAAAGTATGAAGTAGATGATTGTGCAAATGAATTTATTGTGAATAGCAAAAAGATAAATGAAGTGAATAGTTGTTTTTTAGAAATTTTATTTAACATACGCTTTGTTTACTTTTTTAGCAATTTTCCTAAAATGTATTTTGTATAATTGAGTTAAAAGTTTCTTCTTTTAATCAATTAATTTTTCTAAAAACTCGTTTCATAGATAAACTTGGAGCAATTAAAAACTGTTGACTTTCCAATGAAAAGCCATCATCTGAAAATTTAAAATAATAATTGTCTACTTCAATATTGTTGCTTTTAAGTATAGAAATGGTATCACTTGTTCTTATAACTATGTTTCGAGTTCCTCTGTTGGGCAATGGAGAAAAAACTGTTTGCCAATTTTTTTGTGCATAATAAATTTCTGCATCAAGACTATTGTATTGGTGGTTGTAGTTTACAATAATTGTATCTGAGTTTGTAATGGCGTCTATAAATATTTGCTTTGAAGTACTCATTTCAAATGGCTCTTTAAAACAAGCAGTCAATAAAAAACACAATAAATAAGTAAACCTTTTTTTCATAGTATTCAATTTACCATTCAGCTCTTGCACTTGGAGTTGCGTCAAGGTTACAAAATTGGTTGGCTTTATATTTATAGAATGCTGTGATTGCAATCATTGCAGCATTGTCTGTACAATATTCAAAATTGGGGATAAAGGTTTTCCAGCCATGCTTTTTACCCATTTCTTCTAAGCCATTTCTTAAACCACTATTGGCACTTACACCACCAGCAATACAAATTTGTTTTACACCTGTTTGCTGTACAGCCTTCTTTAATTTCTTCAACAATATTTGTACAATGGTATGTTGAATGGATGCACACAAATCGTTTAAATTTTCTTCAATAAAACCGGATTCTTGTTTTTGAATAAAATATAAAATTGAAGTTTTCAATCCACTAAAACTAAAATTAAGTTTTGGAATTTGTGGCTCAGCAAATTTGAAAGCTAAGGGGTTTCCTTGTTTGGCATGTTGATCAATCAAAGGTCCACCAGGATAAGGCAAACCCAAAATTTTTGCACTTTTATCAAATGCTTCTCCTGCAGCATCGTCAATAGTTTGTCCAATTACTTCTAAATGCAATGGAGCGTGTGCCAACACAATTTGTGTATGGCCGCCACTTACTGTTAAACATAAAAATGGAAAATTGGGTTGATTGTTTTCATCTATCAAATTTGCCAATACATGAGCTTGCATGTGGTGAACTGCAATTAATGGTTTGTTTAACGAGAGAGCTAAAGATTTTGCAAATTGAGTACCAATCAATAAGCTTCCAATTAAACCTGGAGCTTGGGTAAAAGCTATTGCGTCAATAGATGACAAATTACAGTTGGCAGTTAACAAAGCTGCATCTACAACTGGCACAATGTTTTGCATGTGGGCTCTACTTGCTAATTCTGGTACAACACCTCCATATTGTTCATGCACTGTTTGATTGGCTATAAAGTTGGATACAATTTTCCCATCTATACAAACCGATGCAGATGTTTCATCGCAAGAAGATTCTATGGCTAATATTGTTATGGGTTTCAAATTATGAATTGTGAGTTATGGGTTGTGAATTATGAGTTATGGAATATGAGCGGTGAGTTGTGAATTATCACTTTAAATTCTCAACTCTTAACTTTCAATTTTCAACTCCAGCTACTTTGTTCTTATTGCAACTACAGGGTTCATTCTTGCAGCAATAGATGCTGGTATAATGCCAGATAAAACGCCTAGTACAATGCAAATACTTAAAGCAAGTGTTATAATATCGGTTGATATAAAAATAGGAAATGGCATTACTGTACTTAACAATTTGGTAAGTAGCCAAACAAAAAATAAACCCATTAAACCACCAACCACACATAAGAAAGCACTCTCTAATAAAAACTCTGTTAATATAGTTCTACTTTTTGCACCAATGGCTTTTTTTAATCCTATTTGGCTGGTACGTTCTCTAACCGTAACAAACATTATATTGGCAACACCAAATGCTCCTACAATTAAACTTAAACCTGCAATTGCCCAGCCACCAATGGTTACAGAGCTAAAGAAAGATTTTGTTTGCTCTGCAAAAATGCTAATATCATTTAAAGAAAAGTTTTCTTCACCTGTTGGACTAATTCTTCTTATTTGACGCATTACACCTCTAAGTTCTTCTTGTAAAAAACTGGGTTGAACATTTTTTTTGCCTTGAACTATAATTACTGGTCCATTGTTATCGGGATTGTAAATGCTTGCAAAAAATCTATATGGAGCTAAAATACAATTGTCAAAATCAAAAGCATTGGCAAAGCTTTGACCTTCTTTTTTTAACACACCCAATACAAATAAACGTTTGCCTTGAAATGTAATTTCTTTTCCTTCTGCACGTTCAGGTTTGCCAAATAATTCGGTGGCAACATTATCGCCAATAACAACAGTTGGAGTTCCTCTTGTAAATTCTGCATCATTTATAAAACGACCAGCTTCTAATTCTAAGGATTGAATTTTACTAAAATCTTCTGAAGCACCAATAATTTTAATGTTCGATAAATTGCTGTTATCAAATGATGCCGTACCAGAAGAGCTACAAGTAAATGCTACATTTTCTGAAAGTGCAGATTTCTTTTTGATGAACTCCATCTCCTCAAATTTTGGAGAAGGGCGTTTAACATATTTCCACCAAGGTTTATCTCCTTTACCACCATATTCCCATTTATCAATATATATCGAATTGCTTCCAAGTTTTTTAATGTCACCTTGAATTTTACTTTCCATACTATCAATTGTTGCAAGCACTCCAATAATGCAAAATATACCAATGGTTATTCCAAACAACGATAAAAAAGTACGAAGTTTATTTACCCTCAATTCTTGCATAGCCATTTTAAAGCTATTCCATAGTATGTTAGCTAGTTTAAACATTGTATCAAAATTAATAGAACTGTAGTAAGAATAAATTTTTAATTTAAACTTGTTGAAACAATGTTTAGTAAAGTAGTTACAATAATTGTGGTTTGTTGTACAAAATAAAATTTGTTGTAGAATGTTACAACCAAAATAACAATTATGTGTTTGTTTCGGTATCGATGCCATTGAAAATAAAATATTTTTAAATTGTGATTGTTTGATGTGTTACTTTTACAGCGAATTTTTATTAACCACAACTTAGCTTTATGACTTGGAAGCAAATGTTCACATCTTCGGTAGGTAAGAAATTAGTGATGGGGTTTACCGGAATTTTTCTCATTTTATTTTTAGTAGTACACGTTGCATTAAATGCTTGCATTTGGGCAATGGATGGTGGCGAAATGTTTAACAAAGGAGCTCATTTTATGGGTTCTAATGTTGTACCTAGAATTTTAGAAATTGGATTGTTTGCTGGAATTATTTTACACATTGTACAAGGGTACATGTTAGAAATGCAAAACAGAAAAGCAAGAGGTACAAAATATGCCATTGATTATGGCAATAAAGGTAGTAAATGGTATAGCCGTAGTATGGCTTTATTGGGAACATTGTTGTTGATGTTTTTAATCATGCATATGTATCATTTTTGGTTGCCCAATCGTTCTGCTCAAGGATTTCTTTTAGGGGAAGAGATTAATTTGTTTGAAACTATGAAAGAAGTATTTAGCAACATAATTGTTGTAATTGCTTATGTATTGGGATGCATTTCTTTAGGCTACCATTTGGCTCATGGTTTTCAGAGTGCATTTAAAACAATTGGTGTACACAATAAAAGATATCATGCCATGATTAGCAGTATTGGGTATGCTTTTGCAACTATAGTTCCGTTGGGTTTTGCTATGATGCCTATCAGTTTTTATTTAGGATGGGTTTAGAAAGGTGAATAGAGAATATAGTGTTGAAGAGTGCGACGCCACTGCAGATAAATAGTAGTAATGGTGTTGGGTTTTAAATAATATCAATTTTATAAATTGCTGATATATGTTAGATGCAAAAATTCCTTCAGGGCCTTTAGAAAGTAAATGGACAGATTATAAAGGTCATTGTAAGTTGGTAAATCCTGCTAATAAAAGAAAGTTAGAGGTAATTATTGTAGGTACTGGATTGGCTGGAGCTAGTGCTGCTGCTAGTTTAGGAGAATTGGGTTATAAAGTAAAAGCATTTTGTTTTCAAGATAGTCCACGCCGTGCACATAGCATTGCTGCACAAGGTGGAATTAATGCTGCAAAAAATTATCAAAATGACGGAGACTCTGTGTTCCGTTTGTTTTACGATACCATTAAAGGTGGCGATTACAGAGCAAGAGAAGCAAACGTTCATCGTTTAGCTGAAGTGAGTGCCAATATTATTGATCAATGTGTTGCACAAGGTGTTCCATTTGCAAGAGAATATGGAGGTTTACTAAGCAACCGTAGTTTTGGTGGTACACAAGTTCAAAGAACTTTTTATGCTGCAGGTCAAACTGGTCAGCAATTATTAATAGGGGCTTATCAAGCATTAGAGCGTCAAGTTGCATTGGGAAATGTAACTATGTATACTCGTCATGAAATGTTAGATGTAGTTAAAGTTGAAGGAAAAACTCAGGGTATTATAGCAAGAAATTTAGTGAGTGGAGAGTTGGAGCGTCATTTTGGTCATGCAGTATTATTATGTACAGGTGGTTATGGTAATGTATTTTATTTAAGTACCAATGCCATGGGTAGCAATGTTACTGCAGCTTGGAAGGCCCATAAAGCAGGTGCAACATTTGCCAATCCATGTTTTACACAAATACACCCAACTTGTATTCCTGTTAGTGGTGATCATCAAAGTAAATTAACGTTGATGAGTGAATCATTACGAAACGATGGTAGAATTTGGGTTCCTAAAAAGGTAGGTGATAACAGAAAGTCTACTGATATTCCTGAAGAAGAAAGAGATTATTATTTGGAAAGAAGATACCCAGCATTTGGTAACCTCGTTCCAAGAGACGTAGCAAGTAGAGCAGCTAAAGAAAGATGTGATGCTGGTTATGGAGTTGGAACTTCTAAGCAAGCTGTATATTTGGATTTTGCTGCTGCAATTGAAAGATATGGAAAAATTGAAGTAAGTAAAGAGGGTAGAGAAGGAGTGAGTTTAGATGAAATAATTACTTTAGGTAAAGCAGTGGTAAAAGAAAAATATGGTAATCTTTTCGATATGTATGAAAAAATTACAGGCGAAAATCCATATGAAGTTGCCATGAGAATATATCCAGCTGTTCACTATACAATGGGTGGCTTGTGGGTTGATTATGAATTAATGACCAACGTAAAAGGATTATATGCATTGGGCGAAGCTAATTTTAGTGATCATGGTGCAAACCGTTTAGGTGCAAGTGCTCTAATGCAAGGGTTAGCTGATGGGTATTTTGTAATTCCTTACACCATTGGTAATTATTTAGCCGATGAAATTTATACCAAACCAATTTCAACCAATCATGAGGCTTTTGTTGCTGCTGAAAAAGTGGTAGCGGATAGAATACAAACTTTAATGAACATTAAAGGAAATCAATCTGTGGAAAGTTTTCATAAGCGTTTAGGTAAAATAATTTGGGATAAATGTGGAATGGGTCGTAATGCAGAAGGTTTAAATCAAGCAATTGCTGAAGTGCAAGCTTTGAAAAAAGAATTTTGGAGCGATGTTAAAATACCTGGAGAAATTGATGGCTTTAATCCAGAATTAGATAAAGCTGGACGTGTAGCAGATTTTATTGAATTGGGTGAGTTAATGTGTATTGATGCATTGCAAAGAGAAGAAAGTTGCGGTGGACATTTTAGAGAAGAACATCAAACTGAAGAAGGAGAAGCATTACGTCATGATGATAAATTTATGTATGTTTCAGCTTGGGAATTTAAAGGAGAACATCAGTGGGAATTGCATAAAGAAGCATTGAATTATGAAGTGATTAAGCCAAGTCAACGTAATTACAAATAATAGAACAAAGATTATTTTTGAAAGAAAAACTAATCATACAAAACTTTGGACCAATCAAGCATATTGAGTTAGATCTAGGCATCGTAAATGTTTTGATTGGCGAACAAGCGACTGGAAAAAGTACAGTTGCTAAATTGTTAGCTGTATGTAGATATTTTTCATTTATTATTGATAGTTTAGAATTTACAACTAGAGTAGCGAAACATAGTTTTTGGGAAGGATTGAAAGCCTGGGGTTTAGACGAAGCAATTCAAAGCGATACCTCTATATATTATGAGAATAAGGACTATTCTTATAGTATTAAGCCAGTCAAAGAAATTTCTGGTTACGTGTCTCACTTAACACCTATATCAAGTGATTTCAAGCAACTCATCGCTGAGTTAAACAATACTAAACCTAAATATATAGTTGATTCACTCTTATGGGAAATTTCTACAAGTTTTTATGAGAATGAAGTAAAAAAAGTAATGGATAATCCCTTTTACCTGCCTACAGAAAGAGGGTTACAGTCAATATTTTCATTAGGAAGGATTCCAAATATATCAGATTCTCTATTTAATCAATTGGCTAAAATCTCTCAAATTTCCCAAAAATTCTCATCCGACACTAGCATTGAGCCTTTAGGCTTGTCTTATAAGAATGAAAACAATGTTGGTAAAATCAAAAAAGATTTGAATGATAGCTACATTAGCTTAAATAAAGGAGCTAGTGGGTATCAATCTGCAATCCCTGTTGTTTTATTAATAGAATATTATACTGAGATTAAAAAGAAGAAAAAGACATTCATAATTGAAGAGCCAGAGCAGAATTTATTCCCATCTGCTCAATATGAATTAGTGAAGTTTTTGGCTGATAAAGTAAAAATTCATAATGCTATTTTACTAACAACCCATAGTCCATATATTTTAACTTCATTAAACAATTTGATGTATGCATATCAGGTTGGGCAAGAACATGATGAGGTAGCTCAAGTTGTGCCTAAAAAATATTGGATAAATCCAAAGGAAGTAAGTGCATACATGTTGCAGTACGATGAGGCTTTAGGCGGCTGTGTTCAAAAAGACATTATTGATAAAGAAACTTTTTTGATTGACTCTGTACAAATAGATGGAGTTTCTGATATATTAAGTGAGGAGTTTAATAAATTAATGGCACTTAAAATGGGTGTGGAAATATGAGTTTAGCTGAAGCAATAGTTGATTGTGCTGATAATTATAACGTTAAAAGTAAAACGTTTAAAGACCCAAAAGCAAAGAGTATTTCAACTTATAGGGTAGAAAATTCGAATGCCAAAAATTATGAAATAATTAAAATAGATGGTTGTGTATTCAAATCTGATGAAACTAAATGTGATTATGCAATGCGGTTAATAGAAGAAAAAAAAATATTTTTTATAGAGCTAAAAGGCAGTGACAATAATAAAGGATTAGAACAATTGTATCAAACTATCATAAACACAAAAAAATATTTTTCATCATATAAAAATCAAGTGAGATTAATTGTATCAAAAGCCGAAGCACCTCGAAATCTGAATCAGAACTTGATTGCTAAAATAGCAACATTAACAGGTGATGTTATGAATGGGAAATTGAAAAAATTCATCAAAATAAATAATACATATACCGAAATAATATAATTATGGAACATTACA
>Ga0075152_10001470_pt1 | contig 16985 bp, 16 predicted proteins | sample JI61114C2DNA_FD_70964 | JGI IMG/M metagenome (GOLD analysis project Ga0075152, IMG submission 70964) | Wastewater effluent complex algal communities from Wisconsin, to seasonally profile nutrient transformation and Carbon sequestration -... | ecosystem: Engineered > WWTP > Effluent > Algae...
GATGAGCAGCAGGTCGCGCGCATCGCCATCGTCGGGTACGACATGGCGGACCAGCTGTTCGGGAAGCGTCACATCCTCGGCGAGACGCTGATGCTCGACGGTGTGCCGTACACGGTCGTCGGGAAGATCCGGAAGAAGGACCAGGATTCGAACTACAACGGTCCCGACAACATGAAGATCTTCGTCCCCTTCGCCTCGATGCTGCAGGACATGCCGCGCAAGGACGCGCCCCCCGGCAGCGTGTCGGACATCGTCGTCGCGCCGAAGCCGTACGTGGTGGACGGACTGCCGGGCGTGCTCGACGCGAGGACCGGTCGCATCGAGGACATCCAGTGGCCGCTCGAGACCAATGTGCGCGGCGTGCTGGCGCGGCGGCACGGCTTCGACCCGGCGGACCTCCAGGCCATCACGATGTGGGACACGTCGCTCGAGACGCTGATGTTCGGCCGCATGATCGACCGCATGCGCAGCTTCTTCACCATCGTCGGCGTGGTGACGCTCGCGCTCGGCGGGATCGGCGTGATGAACATCATGCTCATCGCCGTGAAGGAGCGGACGCGGGAGATTGGCGTGCGGAAGGCGCTCGGCGCTACCACCCGCAGCATCCAGCAGCAGTTCTTCATGGAAGGGTTCTTCCTCACGGTGCTGAGCGGGGGAGCGGGCATGCTGCTCGCCGTCGGGTTGTGCCAGCTGATCAACCTGCTGCCGATGCCCGCCCGCTTCTCCGGCATGATCCTGTCGTGGCAGGCGGGGCTCGGCGCATTCGCCGTCCTGCTCGTCATCGGCGTCGTCACGTCCACCTATCCCGCCCGGCGCGCGGCAGAACTGCCGCCCGTCGAGGCGCTGCGCTTCGAGATGTAGCCGATGAGCACCTCCACGGTCACCCTCGAACCGGTCGTCGCCCCCCGGCACCACTCACGGTCGCGCGGCATGCTGTCTGGCGGCGTGCTGCGCGACGTCGTGGTGCAGGCCCTCACGGGGCTCTATCACCACTGGTTCCGCGCGGCGCTGTCGATGCTCGGCATCTCCTGGGGCATCGTGTCGGTGGTCGTGCTGCTTGCCTACGGCGACGGCTTCCGGATGGCGCTGGAGGCGGGGTTCGCTGGCGCGTTCGGCGACGGCGTTGCCGTGACGATGATGGGGCAGACCAGCAAGCAGGCCGGCGGCGAGCGGGCCGGCAAGCGCGTGCGCATCACGGTGGCGGATGTGGAGGCCATCGAGGCGCTGCCGCTGGTATCGACGGCCAGCCCGGAGTTCATGAAGGAGTTCCCCGTCACGTTCGGGAACAAGCAGTCGAGCCACATGATTCGCGCCGTCGCCCCGAGCTACGGCGAGATGCGCAGCGAGCGGCCGCTGCCGGGCGGCCGGTTCCTGGACGACGAGGATCTGCGGCTGCATCGGCGGGTGGCGTTCATCGGCAGCGAGGTGCAGCGGAAGCTGTTCGGCGGGTTGCCCGCGGTCGGGGAGACGATCCGGATTGCCGGCGTCCCGTTCGACGTCATCGGCGTCATGCAGGACAAGGTGCAGATGTCGAACTACAACCGCCCCGACAAGTACTGCATCTTCATCCCGTGGACGACGGCGACCGGCCTGACGGATACCACGCAGGTCGGTGTCTTCGTCTGGCGTGCGGTGTCGGCTGCCCAGTATCCGAACGCCGAGCGGCAGGTCCGCGAGTATCTTGCCGGCCGGTACCGCTACGACCCGACCGATGAACGTGCCGCGAACATGTTCGGGGCGGCAACGATGCAGCAGATCGTCGGCGGCATCATCACCGGCCTGAAGACGGTGCTGACCTTCATCGGCGTGCTGACGCTGGCAATTGGGGGCGTCGGCATCATGAACATCATGTTCGTGAACGTGCAGGAGCGGACGCGCGAGATCGGCGTGCGGAAGGCGCTCGGAGCCAGTCGACACCAGATCCTCCTGCAGTTCCTGCTCGAGGGGCTCGTCACGACGTTCGCCGGCGGCCTGATCGGCATCGCCCTGTCCTACGGACTCGTGTGGCTACTCAGCCCCCGCCCGTTCCTCTCCGAGCTCATGGACGACGCGAGCCGCGTCTCGGACATCCACCTGGTGATGTCCATGTGGCTGGTCGGAATCTGCTCGACCATCCTGATGGCCGTCGGTCTCGTCGCCGGCCTGCTCCCCGCCATCAAGGCGTCGAAGCTCGATCCGATCGAGGCGCTCCGGTACGAGTAGCCGCGTCGCCCTGCGCGGCTCACGCCGCCAGCGACGTGTAAATTCTTCGGGCGGTTCGTGAAGGCGTCCCCCTCCCCGCCGATAAGGTGTGTAACGCGGATGTATCACCCGCGGGGAGGTGCTCATGTCCGGATGTCGACGCGTCGTCCTCGCCCTCGCCTTCGCCGTCCTGTTCGCGCAGGTACTCGACGGAAGCCCGAAGCTCGCGATTCGCGTCTCCCCGACCATGGCCATGGCGCCGGCCCATGTCGTCGTCAGGGCGACCGTGCAGTCGGACGATGACAACCGCACGCTCGAAGTGACGGCGGAGTCCGAGGACTTCTATTCCAGCAGCCAGTTGCCGCTCCAGGGCGCCGCCTCCGCCCGCATCCACGAAGTCCGGCTCAACGGTCTGCCGACCGGCCGCTATGAGATCAAGGCCGCGCTCGTCGGCGCGCAGGGACGGCGCACCGTGGTGTCCACCTTCGTCATGGTTGGGGGCGTGGATCGACGCTGAGCGACCGGCCAGCCAGCCCCGGGAACCGGCGCGAATGCCTCGGATAGAATACGAGGCGCCGTGGCCACTCCCATGCAGACGCCGGATACCTTCACGCCAGACGAAGCGCGCGCGCTCGATCCGTTCTTCACCAATACGGACAAGCCGGTCTTCGCGCTCCGCAACCTCCCCGAGACCGTCAAGGGCGCGCTCTTCTCGCGATACTCGCGCTCTGCGAAGTCGCTGCGTCGCCTGTTTCTCGACGAGTTCCTCGGTGCGGTGGACCCCTCGAGCCAGGCGCCGACGTCGGCGGGAGTCGGCAGCGAGCGCGCGGACAAGCTGTACGCGAAGGTCTTCAACGAGTATGGCGACGACTCGGTCGCGCAGCTCGGAGGGGCGCACGTCGCCTGTGAAGGGGTCTCGAACATCCTGACGAAGGTGCTCGAGTGGGGGCGCCTCATGGCGTACCTCGAGCAGTCCACCCGCTACGTGCCGTACACCGCGAAGCCGCACGACCGCTGGAAGTACCACATGCCTGCCGAGGTGGCGGCCTCACCGCACGCGCAGGTCTACGCCGAGACGCTGGACTTCGCATTCGAGGTCTACGCCCGGTGGATTCCGGCGATGGAGGAGCACTTCCGCGCGAAGTATCCGAAGGCGGCCGAAGACTCCGATGCCGTGTACCGCTCGGTCATTCGCGCGAAGGCGCTGGACACCCTGCGCGGCCTGCTGCCCGCGGCGACCACGTCCAACGTCGGCCTCTACGGCACGGGGCAGGCCTACGAGGCGCTGATTCTCCGGATGCGGGCGAATCCGCTCGAGGAGGTGCGCGCGTATGCCGACATGCTGCTGCACGAACTCGAGCAGGTGATGCCGGCCTTCGTCGCGCGCATTCCGCAGGCCGATCGCGGCGGGCGATGGGTGCAGTACTTCGAAGAGGCTCGTCGGGCGACGCAGGCGGCTGTGCAGGAGCGGGTCGGAGGCGTGGAGCCGGAACCGCGGGACGAGGTTACCCTCACCGAGTTCGACCCCGAGGGGGAAGTGAAGGTGGTGGCGTCCGCGTTGTACGCCGCGACGAATCTCCCTGACGACCAGCTGCTCGAAGTGGCCCGGCGGATGTCCGCGGACGACCGCGCCGCCGTGCTGCGCGCCTACGTCGGCGACCGCGCCAACCGTCGTCACAAACCCGGGCGGGCGTTCGAGCGCACGCGCTACCGGTTCGATGTGCTGGCGGACTACGGCGCATTTCGCGACCTGCAGCGGCATCGCCTGCTGACGCTCGAGTGGCAGCCGCTCTCGCCGGAACACGGCTGCGTCGAACCGGCGGCGATCGAGGAGGCCGGCGCCCTGGCGGACTGGCGCGCCGTGATGTCGCGGTCGGCCGACCTGCACGCGACGCTGATGGCTGGCGGGTTGTCGGAGGTGGCGCCCTATGCGGTCGCCATGGCGTACCGCGTCCGGTTCTACATGGACATGAACGCGCGCGAGGCGATGCACGTCATCGAGCTGCGCACCGCGCCGCAGGGCCACCCGTCCTATCGCCGCGTCTGTCAGGCGATGCACCGGGCCGTGGCGTCAGTGGCGGGGCATACGGCCATCGCCGACGCCATGCGCTATGCCGACCATTCGGAGGTCGAGCTCGAGCGGCTGCAGCAGGAGCGGGCGATGGAGAAGAAGCGGTCGTCGCAGGCGTAGCAGGCGAGCCGACCGCCGCCTGGACTAGACCGCCGCTTCGGGAACGATGTCTTCGAGCGGCTCGGGAACGGAGTTCGCCGCGCGCTGGATCATCATGGACGCGACCTCCATCTGGGCCGTCGTCGTCTTCTTGTGGATGCCCGGCTCGATGAGCGGCACGCAACCACGCACCAGCTGGGCGGCGCGGAGGGACGACAGCACCGCGAATTCGATCACACCGAGGCCAGCGGGACGTTGCACCATGAGAATCCTTCTTTCAGCGTGCGAGTGGTTCGAACGGCAGGGCTTTGGTGAGGGCGCTGGCCAGGGGCAGCCGGGTGCTCAAAAAAGCAGGAGCTTCGAGTATACGCTCCTTCGGGACGGCGTGCCGCCCCGCCAGCCGGTGACGCTGCCCCTCGGGCGCTATTCTTCGTCGTCGTCCTCGTTCTTCACCCAGTAACGGGAGTACTCGTCCAGGAACGTGAGCGTGTCGAAGTTGCGCATCCGGTCGAAGAACAGGATGCCGTCCAGGTGGTCGGTTTCGTGCTGGATGATGCGCGCCGAGAACCCGCGCGCGCGAAGCTCGATCCGCTCACCGTCCCGGTCGAGGCCCTTGACGCGAATCTCGACGTGCCGCGGCACCTTGCCCCGGATGTCCGGGATGCTCAGGCAGCCTTCCCAGTCGTCGCGCATCTCGGTGCCGATCGGGGTGATTTCGGGGTTGATCAGGGCGATGGGCTCGGTCGGTTCGTCGCCGCGCTCCATGTCGAGCGACGCCACGAAGAGGCGCAGCCCTTCGTGGATCTGCGGCGCCGCGAGGCCGACACCGTGGTACTCGTTCATCGTCTCGATCATGTCGTCGACGAGCTTCTGGAACAGCGGCGTCCTGATCGTGGACTTGTCGAGCGCCTTGGCCTTGGCGCGCAGAACCGGGTGGCCCATCCGGGCAACTTTCAGAATCGACATACCTGCCGAATTATACTTGGCCGCGACACCGGCGACCGCTCCGTGACCGTCCAGCACCCGCCCGAGGAACCGCACGGCTATCGCTTCTGCCCTCGCTGCGGCAGCGTGCTCGAGCCCCGCCTGCTGAAGGCCGGCGACCCCGAACGCCTCGTCTGCTCTGCATGCCGCTTCGTGTTCTATCTCGATCCGAAGGTGGCGGTCGGGACGATTATCCGTACGGACGACGATCGGCTGGTGCTGGTCCGGCGGGCCATCGAGCCCGGATACGGCAAGTGGGTGTTCCCCGGCGGCTACGTCGACCGGGGCGAGCGGCTCCCGGATGCGGCCCTCCGCGAAGCGCGCGAAGAGAGCGGACTCGAGGTTCGGCTCGATGGTCTCGTGAACGTCTACTCCTACGCGGGACGGGCGCCGGTCATCGTCGTCTATGCGGCGACCGCGGTCGGTGGCACCCTGCAGATCGATGACGAAAGCCTGGAGTCGGCGCTGGTCGAACGCGCCGACATCCCGTGGTCAGAGCTCGCCTTCCGCAGCACCCACGCCGCCCTGCAGGACTACTTGGCCGGACTCCTGCATCCGCTGTCGAGGTAACCCGCGCTTCGGCGAAATTGCCCGGTCTCGCGTCCGCGCCGATCACGGATCTGAGGGGAGCGGGTTCGGTTCTGTAATTACCGTTACACGGCCCGCGTCCTGAACGACGACGGGTCAGGGCCCCGGCCATGACACGCTATTCTCTCGCCATCATCACCCTGAGTGCGGCCCTCGCCAGTGCCTGCACCGGCTACGAACGGACCTCGTCGAACGTGTTCGCGCCGAGTTCGACGTCATCGTCCGCGTCGAGCGGCGGCGGCAGCGCCACCCCGGCCCAGACGCCGACCCCTGCGTCGCCGTCATCGTCGCCATCGATGCTCGGAACCTGGTCCTCCAATCCGCTGGCGAACCTGTCGGCGAGTTCCTGCACCGGGTTCTCGTGGCAGGTGACGAGCCAGACCTCGAACTCGATCGCGGGCACGTTCTCCGCGACCTGCGCCAACGGCATCTCCGCCAACGGGACGGCGTCGGGGCAGATCAACGGGAGCGACGTGCCCTATACCGTGTCGGGCACGGGCACCGTGCCGGGGTTCCCGTCCTGCGCGTTCTCGATCAGCGGCACGGCGCACATCGTCGACAACAACACGCTGGAGATTCCGTACAGCGGCACCACGTGTCTCGGGCCGGTCAGCGGCCAGGAGACCCTGCGCCGTCCGACGTCGTCCACACCCTCCACTCCTGAAACGCCCACCTCCAACACGCCGAGCAACCCCAGCACGCCGACAGGTCCTTCCGAGAGCTCGCACCATGTCCCACCAGGGCCGTTGACGATGCCGAAGGCGGAGCAGGTCGTGAACGCGACGGTGGATGAGTACCGCGGCCTGATTGCGCCGCGCGGCACGTCTGAGGAAGCGGAAGGGGCAGCGGAGGAACTGCTGCGGCGAGTGATCTGGCACCTGCGGCACTACGGATTCGAAGCCGGGCGGCAGAAGAATCCGTCGGGGGCGATCTCGGGAGACAAGCTGACGGTGTTTGCCGATGGCGGGTGGCACGCCGTCGACATCTTCTATGACTACGGTGCGCCGGGAAAAGCCATCAAGGTGATTTTCCTCGAGGTCTTCCCGGCGAACCCGATCGGTGACGGAGGGATTCCCGACTAGCTAGTCGGCGAGTCCCTCGGCCTTGCGCTCGTCTGCGGTGATGATGCCGGCGGCGGCGTTGACCTCGGCGTCGAGCTTCAGCGGCACTTCCGGCGCGGTGACGAACTGCTTCACCGCGGCGGCGGTGCCGTTGATCTTGAGCAGGGTCATCAGCCGCGAGAACCGTTCCTCGAGCGAGGCGCCAATCGCTGCGCGCGGCCCGGCGTCCATGCCCCACAGCTGCTTCTTGAACGGGCCGATCGCCTTCTTGCGCGCCTTGTAGAGGAACTGCTCCTCGGTGTCCTTCGGCTTCCGTTCTTCCTTCGCGTTCTCCTGGAGCCACGCGTACATCTCGGCCTTGAGTTGAGCCGGGAACTCCGGGTGGTCGTAGACCATGTTCTGGAAGTCGGTGGCCAGGTGGATCTCGCAGGCGCCGACGCGCGGGAACGCGTCGAAGGCGTCGAGCGGCAGCGTGGACGCGCCGTGCTGCACCGCGCCGCCCATGCCGTACGTGCGCGCGGCCGTGGACAGTTCCTGCAGCGCCTCGAGGTCGATCGCGACGTCCTTCCGCACCGTACCGTCGGCGTTGATGAAGCCGCCGTGCGCCGTGCCGGTCTGGACGCTGATCTTGCTGATCCCCACGGCGATGCCGCGTTCCTTCAGCTTCGCGTTCAGGCCGTCCATGTAGCAGTGGAGTTCATGGATGTCGGAGTTCTTGCCGCCGACCTCGCCGATCTCGCCGCCGATGGACACCGTGACACCCGCAGGTTCGACGCTGCGGATGTAGGCCGCGAAGTCGGCCGCCAGCGTAACGTTCACTTCCTGCTGTTCGACGAGGGTCGGCTTGTCCAGGTCGACCAGCGTGGAGGTGTCGATGTCGATGTTGTAGAAGCCGGCGGCGATTTCCTCGCGAATGAGGCCGCGCAGCGTCTCGAGTTCCTTGTCGCGCTCCGGGCTGTTGTACTTCTTCGCGTTGGTCTGGACGTGGTCGCCCTGGATGAAGAGCGGACCGGTGAAGCCTTCGCGCAGGGCCGCGGCGAACAGGATGGCCGCGTACTCATGCGGACGCTGCTCGGTGTAGCCGATCTCGGACCGCGCAATCTCGAAGATGAACGCGCCCGCGTCCAGCTTCTTCGCGGCGCGGATGACGGCGCGGGCCGTCTCGTAGCCCATGGCGCGGACGTTGATGGCCGGCACGGTGAAGCCGCCGGTCTTGCCCTGGCCCATGGCGATGTAGAGGTCGTGGATCGAGGCCGGGCGGATGCCCGCAGCGGCCGCGACCGAGCGGATGACCCACCGGGCCGTCCCCTTGATCTCCGGCGATGCGCCGAATGCCGCCGTCCAGGCCAGCCGGTCGACCACCTCCGGCGCGAGCGCGGATGCGCTGCTGACCGTGATGCGGTCCCCTTCAATCGTGGCAGCCGCCTTGACTGCCTCGGATAGATCCTTCACAGATTCGAACATAAGCGCCTTTTACCTCTCGAAGCTCGCAGCCCCTCCGGCCAATTGGATATGTTACCGTCCCGAACTTCGAAGATAGAAGTCAGAACTCAGGACCCAACCGCGCCGGGACTAGCGGGCGGCGACCGGCCAGGTGAACTCCTCGAACGTGGCCGCAGCCACCGCCGACGCGACCATCTCATCTATCGGCAGCGCCGCCTCGGCCCGCAGCACGTCGTTCAGGCGCGCCCGGGTGGCCGGGTTGCGGGGGGTGAACAGGGTGCAGCAGTCCTGGTCGGGAATGTTGGAGATGGACAGGCTGCCGATGGCCTCCGCCTGGTCGGAGATCTCGTCCTTGTCCATGCCGACCAGCGGCCGGAGGATCTCCAGGTTGCTGACCTCGGCGATCGCCGTGAGGTTCTCGATGGTCTGCGACGCCACCTGCCCGACGACCTCTCCCGTGACCAGCGCCTTGGCGTGCCACTTCCGGGCAATCTTCTCGGCAATGCGCAGCATCAGCCGCCGGTAGATGACGACGCGGAACTCCGGAGGCACACCGAGCACGACCTGCTGCTGGAGTTCGCCGAACGCGACAAGGGCGAGGCGCGAGTGCTGCTGGTAGCTGGTCAGCAGCGCCGCGATCTCCTGCACCTTCTCGATCGAGGCGCGCGACAGGATCGGATAGCTGTGGAAGTGGATGAAGTACACGTTGCAGCCGCGTCGCATCATCCGGTAGGCGGCCACCGGCGAATCGATCCCGCCGGACAGCAGACAGGCCACGCGCCCGCCGGTGCCGGTTGGCAGTCCGCCCGTGCCCTGTTCCTTGCCGAAGAAGTAGAAGGCCTGCCCCGGCAGGAACTCGAGGTGAATGGTCAGCTCCGGGTTGGTGAGGTCGACCCGCCACCCCTTCGCTTCCTTGATGAGGCCGCCGACTTCGCGCTCGAGCTGCGGCGACGTGAACGGCACCCGCTTGTCGGCCCGTCGCGCACTGACGCGGAACGACGCGACCTCACGGTCGCCCAGGTCCGCGAGAATCGCGTCGGCGAGCGCACGGAAGTCGTGCGGGCCGTGCCCGGCGTGCGAGAAGTTGGCGATGCCGAAGACGCGCCGGACGCGCGCCCGGGCCTCGTCGTAGCTGGCCGTGGGGCCGAGGTCGATCTCGATGCGGCCCATGACGGAGCGCACGGAGGTGACGTCGATGCCCTTCAGCGCGATGCGGAGGTTACGCACCAGCAGCTGCACGAACCAGGGGCGGTTGCGCCCCTTGAGCGCGAGTTCCTTGTAGTGAACGACTATCGATTGCATGTGGGACGGGCCGCCTCCGCGGCCAGGTGGCCGCTTCGCACGGCGCTTTCGATGGTAGCGGGCAGGCCGGTGTCGATCCAGTCGCCCGCGAGGTAGAGTCCGCGCACCGGTGTGCAGGTGCCCGGGCGGGGCGGCTGTCCCGGCGCCAGGGAGAACGTCGCGCGCGGCTCGCGGATTACCGTCGCCCGAATGACCTGCGCGTCACGGACGCTCGGCAGCGCCCCGCGCAGTTCGTCGAGGGCGGCGTCGATGAGCTGCGGGTTGGTCCAGCGCAGCACGTCAGCCGCACCGCTGGATACCAGCGACAGGTGCGAGGCCGACGTCCCGAACACCGCCCGCTTGTCGAACACCCACTGCATCATGCGCCCCGGCAACCCGACGAACGGCTCGTCCATCACGACGCGGTCGAACCAGAGGTTGACGGTCACGATCGGCGACGGCTCGGTCGCCCGGGCTGCGTCGAGCACGGGGCGCACCGGGCCGACCTCTCCCGTGAGCACGTCGTTGAGGGCGAACCACGGCACGGCGCAGATCACGGCTGGTGCCTGCCAGGTCTCATCCCCGACGCGGACCTCGGCCACGCCGCCGTCACGCAGCGCGATCCGGGCCGTGGCGCCCGTGCGTACCTGCCCGCCCCGCTGCTCGAGGAAGGCGCGCGCCGGTTCGGCGTACATCAGGTGCAGCGGTCTGGTCGGCAGCACGATGGCGGCGGCCGCCGGATCCGGCCCGAACATCTCGGCCAGCACACGCGCAAAGTACGAGGCCGCGGCCACCTCAGGCGGCTGGTTCAGCGCGGCAAGCGCCAGCGGGTCCCACAGCAGCTCGCGCAACCGCGCGGTCTGACCATGGCGGTCCAGCCACTGCGCTACGGTGTCGGCGTCGCTGCCCGCTGCTGCCGATGCGTCGGCCCGCCTGAACGCGGACACTCCACCCGTAGCGTCAGTTGTAGTGCCCACCTGTAGGTGGGCCTCTGTAGCGCCCGCCCCGTGGCTGGCCTCTGTAACGCCCGCCCCCTGGCTGGCCTCTGTAGTGCCCACCTTCAGGTGGGCGGCGGTCGTGCGTCCCTTCAGGCGGGTCTGCCGTGCCAGTTCGCGCTGTGCCGCGCGGAGCGGACCGGCCATGCGCAGCACGGCCAGCTTGTCCCGCCATCCGAGTGCGGACCATCCGAACACGCCCGCCACCAGGTGCAGCGGCGACGGCAACGACGGACACCGCAGGCGCGAGACGCGGCCATCCCGCTCGATGGTGGTGACCGCCAGCTCCGGCTGCCGGCGCACGTGGCTCTCTGCGCCGATGTCCCGCAGGAACGCGAAGGTCTCGCGGTAGCAGCCCATCAGGGCATGCTGACCGTTGTCCACCAGCTCACCGGTCTCACGGTCGGGGAAGGCGGTGGCGCGTCCGCCCAGTCTGGCTCGCGCGTCGAGGACCAGCACGCGGGCGCCGTCGCGGGCGAGACGCACCGCGGCGCTGAGTCCGGCGAAGCCGGCCCCGACCACGATCGCGTCGTACTGCATCACGGCTGGAAGAGCCACTGCCGCAGCGCGATCAGCGCCTGTATCGGCTTCGGCGTGCGCACCCGCTCGGTGAAGACGTCGTAGCCGCGCCGCTCGATCCGGGCGAGGGTTTCGGCGTAGACGGCCCGCATGATCTCGGCGGCCACCAGCCGGCGGCGATCCCCAGGCGGGCGCACGGCCACCGCCCGCTCGTAGTACTCGCGGGCACGCGCGCACTCGAAGGCCAGCAGCGTTCGCACGGGCTCGGTGACGCGCCCCGCCGCGAGGTCCTCGACCGTGCAGCCATGCGCGCGAAGGTCGTCCATCGGCAGGTAGACGCGGCCCCGCGCGAGGTCGCCCGAGATGTCGCGCACGATGTTGGTCAACTGCAGCGCGACGCCGAGAGCCAGCGCGTAGTCCACCGCCTTCGGATCCTGGCACCGGAAGATCCGGATGCAGATCATGCCGACGGCCGACGCGACCCGATGGCAGTACTCGACGAGGTCGTCGAAGGTCTCGTAGCGCGCGTGGTCGATATCCATTGCCACGCCGTCGATGACATCCTCGAACGCCTGTCGCGGCAGGTCGAACTCCCGCACGAACGGCTGCAGCGTGCGCCCCTCGATCGTGACCGGCGTGCCGTTCTCGAAGCAGCGCGCCAGCTCCTCCCGCCAGTAGGTCACGGCCTCGGCCGCCGGCATCGCGCCCGGCGCATCGCACTCATCCACGGCATCGTCCACCGCGCGGCAGAACTGCCAGACCGCGATGATGGCGCGGCGCTGGTCGGCCGGCAGGACCTGGAACGCGTAGTAGAAGCTCGTCTTCGGCGCGGCCATCAGGCGGCCACCCGTTCCCAGCGCGCAGCCTTCCAGAGGATCGAGGGCACGTCGCCGGCGCCGAGCGACGGACGGTCCGACAGGACCCGGCTGCCGAGTGCTTCGACCTGATCGAGGATGCGCGACCCGCCCAGCCAGGTGAGCCGCAGTTCGAGTTTCAGGCGTCCCCGAACCCCGTCGCACACGAGACGCCCCTGCTCGAAGCAGGTGCGCGTCGTCGCGACGCACTGCGCGAGGGCGTCGGCCCACTCCGGGGTCGGGCGGCTCGCGTCGAGGTCGTCGAGCGAGGCGCCTGCGGAGGTGTAGACCTCGTGCGGCACGTACAGACGCCCTGCGCGCCAGTCACGGCCGAAGTCCTGCCAGAAGTTCGCGAGTTGCAGCGCGGTGCAGAGCGCGTCCGAGGAGCGGTCGAGCGCGTCGTCCCGGTAGCCGCCGATGCGCAGCACGAGACGACCGACAGGATTCGCCGAACGACGGCAGTAGTCGAACACGCCAGCCCACGAGTCGTAGCGATGCGTCGTGGTATCCTGCGCGAACGCGCTGAGGAGATCGTCGAAGAGTTGCAGCGGCAGGTCGCATTCACGCATCGACTGCGCGAGTGCCACGAAGATCAGGTCGTCGCGGCTCGTGCTCGACGGGTCGGTCTCGCCCCGCGCCGCCTCATGCAGCCGCTGCTGCCAGGCCCGCAGCCGCGCCTGGCGCACGGCGGGTGTGTCACCACCTTCGTCGGCGATGTCATCGGCCACGCGCGCGAACGCGTAGACCGCGGCAATGTGCGGCCGCATCGCGGCCGGAAGCAGGCGAGACGCCACCGGGAAGTTCTCGTAGTGCGTGGCGGCGAGGGACGCGCACGCCGCATAGGCCCGCGCGAGCGACGGGTTCACCACTCCGTTTCCGGCTGGCCCGCACGATGATTGACGACGCGTGCGAGCACGAAGAGCAGGTCCGACAGCCGGTTCACGTAGCGAATCAACAGCGGGTCGGCCGGCGGCAGCAGGGCGACGATGCGTCGCTCGGCCCGTCGGCAGACCGTGCGGGCGAGGTGCAGGGTCGAGCCAGCGGTGTTGCCGCCCGCCAGGATGAAGCGCGTCAGCGGCGGCAGCTCCTGCTCCAGCGTGTCGATGAGTCCCTCGAGGCGGGCGACGTCCGCGTCGGTGATGAAGGCTTTGGTCACCCGGTCGGCGAGTTTCTCGGCCGGGTCCGCCAGCTGCGCACCAACGGCGAACAGGTCGCGCTGGATGTGGATGACGGCGGGCTCCAGGTCGCTCGGGAGGCCCGCGGATCGGACGAGGCCGAGCCAGGCGTTCACCTCGTCCACCTCGCCGTAGGCATCGACGCGCGGATCCGCCTTGCTGACGCGGCTGTTGTCGAAGAGGGCCGTGTCGCCTGTGTCGCCGGTGCGCGTATAGATTTTCACGAGTTTGAACCGTTCGCGATTATACGAGATGACGAAGAAGCCCCGCTCGCGACGCGCCACGCCGAAGGCGCCTGAGATCCCCGCGCCGCCTGACCGCCGCCGTTTCCGGCAGCGACTCCTGACCTGGTACGGCCGGAACGGTCGCGACCTGCCGTGGCGCCGGACCGACGACCCGTACCACATCCTGGTCTCCGAGATCATGCTGCAGCAGACGCAGGTCGACCGCGTGCTGCCGAAGTATCACGAGTGGCTCGACAAGTTCCCCTCGCTCCATGCGCTCGCGCACGCGGACGAGTCCCATGTCACCGAGACCTGGCGCCCGCTCGGCTACAACATCCGGCCGAAGCGCCTGCAGGCCATCGCGCGCGAGGCCGTGGCGCGCTACGACGGCCGCCTGCCAGACGATGAGGCCACGCTGCTCTCGTTCAAGGGGATCGGGCAGTACACGGCAGGCGCCATCCGGAGCTTCGCGTTCCGGCAGCGCGCCGCCATTCTCGACACCAATGTCGCTCGCGTGCTGTTCCGCGTCTTCGTCGGCGCCGGCGACCCGAAGAGCCACGCCATGAAGAAGCATCTGTGGGCGGTCTCCGCGGTGATGGTGCCGCAGAAGCAGGTCTTCGACTTCAACCAGGCGCTCATGGATTTCGGCGCCATGATCTGCGTGGCGCGCAACCCGAAGTGTCTGGTGTGCCCGATGTCGAAGGACTGTGTCAGCTACACACAGGGCAAAGAGCGGTGAAATCGAGGGCGGTCTAGTCCGCAGTCGTTCCCGTCAGCATTCTGATGAGTTCGTCATCGGCTGGGGGAAACTCCAGGTCGGTGAGGCGCGCGCGCGGGACCCACTGCATGGCCTGTCCGAGCTGCGGGCGCGGCTCGCCTTCCAGGGTGCACGCGAAGAAGTGCAGCCGGATTCGGCGGTCGGTGTAGTCGTGGCTGATCGTGAAGATCTCCTGGCCGACATGGCACGCGACCCCGAGTTCCTCCCGCATCTCGCGTACGAGGCACGCCTCGAGCGTTTCTCCTGCTTCGCACTTGCCGCCGGGAAACTCCCAGGTTCCCGCGAGGTGCGTGCCCTTCAGACGCCGCGTCACCAGGAAGGCGTCGTCGCGCTCGACCACGGCAGCCGTGACGACGAGGGTGGTCACGAGGCAGGGACGAAGGGGAGCGGGACGAGTGACGCCGCCGCGCCAGATGCCGTGGTGACGGGGGCGGCCGCGTCGGCCACCTCACGCTTCACGTAGCCGAGGGCGATGGCGCGGCCGAGTGCCGGCGACCACGCGCTGCTCGTCACGCGCCCCACCTCCTTGTCGTCGGTGTGCAGCGTGGTTCCGGCGACCGGCACGTCGATGCCCTCCGCGAAGGCGAGTCCGACGAGCTTCTTCGCCACCCGGCCGTGGCCGCGGTGCAGGACACGGATGATGATCTCCTGTCCGACGTAGCACCCCTTGCTGAAGCTGATGGCCCTCGACTCGATGCCCGCCTCGAGCGGGATGGTCTCTTCGTCCATGTCCGGGCCGAAGCGCGGCACGCCCGCCTCGATCCGCAGGACCTCGGCGGTGCCGGCGTCCACGTCGACCGCTCCCGCTGCACGCAGCGCATCGGCGACCGAGGCCGCGGCTTCCGCGGGAACGAGGAGGTCGAAGCCGCTCACCCCGGCGTCGGTCACCCGCAGCACGATCGCCGGCTGGCCGAGCAGTTCACGACGCAGGTTGCCGTGTTCGGGAAGCGCGGCCAGATCAGCGGACGCGAGCCCGGTCGCGGCGGAGAGGACCTGTGCCGCCGCAGGGCCGAGTACGGCCATCGACGCGAACGTGCCGGTGACGTCGCCCAGCTGCACGTCCTCGGAGAAGATGAACTGGTCCAGTTTCGCCAGCACCGTGTCCTTCGTCGCCTGCGGCAGCGCGAGGAGCAGGACATCACCGAGCTCGTAGGCGTAGAGATCCGAAATCATCCGCCCCTGTGCGGTGAGGTACGCCGTGTAACAGCCGTGCCCGGCCGTGAGTCCCGCGATGTCGTTGGTGAACAGCCCCTGCAGGTACGACGCACGGTCCTGTCCGGAGACGACGATGAGGCCGTGCGCCCGCGGAAGGAGCCCGGCGGACTCCCGCGCAGCCCGGTATGCCAGAGAATGTGAGGCCGTTGTCATGGTGTTATGGTGAAATATGCGCGTGTTTCATTGTACCCGTGCCGTCATGGCCGGGCTGCTGGCCTCGGCTGCGCTCCTCGCGCCAGCTGGTCGCGCCGCGGCCCAGCCGCCCCAGGAGTCCGCGTTCACCATCCTCGTGCGCGGCACTGCCGTTGGCAACGAGCAGATCGCCGTGCAGGAGTCGCCCGAAGGCTGGACGATTACCAGCACCGGCCGGTTCGGTCCGCCGCTCGATCTGATCCTTCGCCAGTTCAAGGCGCGTTATGACCGCGAGTGGCGTCCGCTCGAGCTGACCATCGATGCCACCCTGCGCGGACAGCCGTCCTTCCTCGCCACGACCGTCGCGGGCACGACGGCGTCGAGTGAACTGGCTGGCGCCCCGGGGACCGAGCGCGTGCGACGCTCCGACACCATCGATCCCGCGGCGATCCTCATGCCGAACCCGTTCGTCGCGCCGTACGAAGCGGTAGCCGCGCGTCTGCGCACGGCTGCGCCCGGCACCTCGCTGTCGCTCTACCAGCCGGGTCAGGGCTCCTTCACCGGGGTTGTCGGTGCCTCGAGCACCGAGCGGATTCAGACCGTGGACCGGGTCATCGAGGCGAAGCGCACCGCGCTGACGCTGCAGGCGGCGAGCCAGCCGCCGACCGAGGCGGAGATCTGGGCCGACGAGAAGGGGCGGCTGCTGCGCCTGCGTATTCCGGTGCAGGGGCTGGAGGTCGCCCGCGAAGATATGGCGGCAGTCTCCACGCGCCGGCTCACGATGACGCGGCCGAACGACGAGAACGTCCGCATCGAAGCCAACGGGTTCGTGCTCGCGGGCACGCTTTCGAAGCCGGTGGGTGCGACGGGCCTGCTCCCCGCAGTCGTGCTGGTGGCCGGCTCCGGCCCGACCGACCGCGACGAGACCGTGGCGGGCATCCCGCTCTTCGGACACCTCGCGCACGCGCTGGCTGACGCCGGCTTCATCGTGCTGCGCTACGACAAGCGCGGTGTGGGCCAGAGCGGCGGCCGCGTCGAGTCGGCCGCGCTGCTCGACTACGCAGACGACGTGCGTGCGGCGGTCCGGATGATCGCGGACCGCAAGGACGTGGACAAGCGCCGGATCGCGCTCGTCGGGCACAGTGAAGGCGGCTCGCTCGCGCTGATGACGGCGTCGAAGGACAAGCGGGTCGCGGCGGTGGCGCTGCTGGCGACGATCGGTACGACGGGAGCCGACCTGAACATGTATCAGGTGACGCGCGCGCTGGAGCGCTCGAACCGGCCCGAAGCCGAACGGCAGAACACCATCACGCTGCAGCGTCAGATCCAGCAGGCCGTGCTCACGGGCAAGGGCTGGGAGGCGATCACGATTCCGGAGTCGGCCC
>Ga0075152_10001471_pt1 | contig 16983 bp, 10 predicted proteins | sample JI61114C2DNA_FD_70964 | JGI IMG/M metagenome (GOLD analysis project Ga0075152, IMG submission 70964) | Wastewater effluent complex algal communities from Wisconsin, to seasonally profile nutrient transformation and Carbon sequestration -... | ecosystem: Engineered > WWTP > Effluent > Algae...
CACAATTTTCCCAGTTTCCAAAAGCACCATTTGGATTGGCAATTCTAGGATTCCATTTCCAAATTACATCAGATGGTGTTGCTGTAGAAATATTACTAACCGTAAATTCATCGATTGGTGAAGACCAAAAAACATAATCCAATTCTCTAATACTTGCGCTTCTTTGCATTACAATATTTCCAGCATTTACACCTGTATCGTCAACTTGATATAAAATTCCTGTATCTTCAATTGTGGTTGAACCATTGTTTACAAAATTTTTACTTGCTTGCACATAATCTCCTGTTTTTATCAATAAAGATTTCGTTGGATTTATAGTTAAGTTTCCACTTGCAATTAAGTCATTTGAAACAGAAGTATCAAAACTATTATCTAATATTACATTATAAAATGTTTCTGTTCCTTCAGGAGTAACGTTATTAATTATTTGTGGTGTTAATCCTTCAAAATATACAGTTCCTAAACCTTCCGTAAAACCAATATTTCCTGCATTATTAGTCCAATTCCCATAAAGGTTTAATCTACTTAATGCATTTGGCATTCCTAATGAACTTCCATTATCAATAGTGATATTATTTGAAAATGCTCCTAACGGATATTTTAATGGTGATGCTCCAATAAGCGGTTTGTTTGTTACTACTGGAATAATTACATCATCACTAGACTTTGGAACCGACAAACCTTCCCAGTTAGCACATTTAAACCAATCAGTATCTGTTGCTCCTGTCCAAGTTCCGTCAGGATTTCCTAAAGTAATTGTAAATAATCCTCCAACTGCTGAACCTGTAGCTCCAGTAAAATCTTCCGTCACATTAAGACAATTTGTATTCGATGGAATTGTCCAATTGCCAACATTAATTAATGAACTTAATAATTGATTTTTTGTTCCATTTCTTAATGAACTATTATTATAAAATCTAACTCCATTTAAAGTGGTAGATTCAATATTAAAGCACTCAATATCATCAGGTAACCTCGACTCTCTAGTTGAACCACCTGTAGTTCCAGCAGAAACAGATGATGTAAATGGAACCCATGAAGCACCATTTGTTAGACCATATAAAACTCTTCCAGCAAAAGTGTTATATCTATCAACATTAACTGTCCCAAAAGACGTAAAAACGCCTTGCATAATATAAATTTGATCAGGATCACCACTAGATATATTACAAGGATAATAACCTCCTGAAGCTGTTAGCAAGGTAGATGGAACATCATTTACTCTAATGTTAAAAATAGAAGTGTAAGCTGGCACTGAAGAATTAGTAACAAAACTAATTATTGATCCCGCAGGCAAACTGTTTACAGGATCAGTCCAAGTAAACGTTGCAACTCCTGGATCTTCATGAACTGGCGAACCACTTCCATACCATCTATCTGTTCTAACATTTGAAGCAGCACCAGATTCATATCTTGAATTCACAACTAAAAACTGTGTTCCTGGAGCAATATCTACTAAAGTAGCAATATAAAACTTATCATCAGCTCCAGCACAAGTTGAATGTGCAGTAGAATCATAGCCAATAAAAACTAAATCACCAGGTTTTAATTCTGTTCCAATAATTGAAAAAACACTTACCGTTAATATTGCTGTGTTAGAAGTAACATTTCCGCATGGAGAAGAACCAGAAACAACACAACGATAAATATAACCATTCATACCAATAGTAGCATTAATGATATTCAAAGTAGCTGTGGTAACATTAGAATATGGCGCCACGTTCGATAAATTTCCAAAACCTGAACCTGTATCAACTTGCCATTGATACGATATTCCGGCACCAGTAGCAACAACAGAAAAAGAAGGATTAGAACCAACAAAAACACTACTGTTTGAAGGATGAGTCGTAATTACAGGATTGTCATTTATAGTTACAACGCCTGAACTTATAGCATTTGTACTCCAACAACTAACTCCATCATAAGCACGAACGTACATTGTTCCTGAAGAATTTAAAGTATAATTAGAAGATGTCGGTAATGAAGTATCCGTTCCTGTTGAAGTTGTTTGCCAATAATATCCAGATGAATAACTTAAAGTTGCTGGACCACATGATGGATTAGCCGAAACCGCAATTGAACCTGTTGGATCTGAAGGTGGAGTGCATCCTAAAAAACCTGTCCATGATATATCGTCAATTTTAATTTGTGCTCCTGAAGTTCTTAATTCTAAAACAACATTTCCACTAACATTTATTGTTTGCGAATAATTTACGACTGTATTAGATGTAGCCGAAACAACAATAGTTGTACCTATTTGAACTCCATTTACCCAAACTTCTAGACTTCTCGCAGAAGTTCCTGTAAATCCTCTAACATAATTAAAAGACAATACTCCCATTCCACCTGCATAAGTTGGAGATGTAACACTTCCTATGCCATTTGTACAAATTGCTTTTCCGGTTAATGTTTGATCAGTTCTAGCTTCAATAGCTGTCCAAGTAACTCCATCTGTTCCTGTCCATGACCTTGGGATATAAACTGTAGACGATGCAGTTGGTATATTAGTAAAATTCTCATTTCCTTGTCCAAAAGAAAAACCACAAATAAATAGCGCAATAAATAGTATTTTAAATTTCATTTTTTCTAAATGAATTAAGTTTTTTTAAATAAATTTGAGGATACAAAATTACTTCTAATCCGCACAATTTCAATACTTTTGCATTATTAAATTATTAACAAATTTCACACTTTTTAAACGTTTTGAATTCAAAATCAATTAATTCCGTAGAAGATATTCTACAAAAGTTAGAATATTACTGTTCTTATCAGGAACGATGCCATATTGAAGTGTCGGAAAAGTTGCGTTCGTTTGTTTTGAATCAAGAAGAAAAAGATAAAATAATTGTTCATTTAATTGAAAGTAATTTCCTAAACGAAGAGCGTTTTGCATCACTATTTTCCATCAGCAAATTTCATCAGAAAAAATGGGGAAAAATTAGAATCAAAAACGAATTGAAAGCCAGAAGGATTTCTGATTATTTGGTTACAAAAGCGCTAAAGGAAATTCCATCAGAAGAATATGAAATGACTTTTGAAACTTTAGCCGAAAAACATTGGGAAACAATTACAGAAAAAAATAGTGCTAAAAAACGAAAAAAATTCTGTGATTACTTACTTCGAAAAGGTTGGGAAAGTGAACGGATTTATGAAAAAGTGAAAGAACTTGAAAAATAGTGTTCAGTTGCAGTTGGCAGATGACAACTTAAATTAAAATTCTTTCGATAATAAAATACTTACAGCGTTTCCACCAAAACCTACTGCATTAATTAGTACTTTTTTAATTTCTTTTCTTATGGTTTGCTTTTCAGCAAATGGTACTTCGATGAATTGATTGTGCTGCATCATTAAAATGGCTAATTCCATATTTAACATTCCTGATGCTCCAAAAGTGTGACCTACTTTCCATTTATTTGTCGTTAGCATTGGATGATTTTGATTGAATACTTTTTGAATTGCTTTATACTCTGAAGTGTCACCTTTTAAAGTTCCTGGTGCGTGCATTACAATAGCATCAACGTCTTCTAATTTTGTGTTTTGCAATGCCATTTTCATGGATTTTTGAAAACAATTGGCTTCATCTGAAATTGAAATATTATGTTCAATATCATCAGTTGCATAGCCAATTCCTTCTATGTAAGCCAATGCGTTTTCTTTTACACCAATTTCTAAACATGCTACTGATGCGGCTTCACCAAGAACCATAGTGTTTTTGGTTTTTGTAAAATCGAAAGCACGACAAGGATAAAAAAGGTCTTCGAACTCCCGAAGTTTCGGGACAGACTGACATTTGTTTCCATTATTGGCTATTGATTTACTATTGTCACACTGAGTATTGAGCCTGTCGAAATATCGAAGTGCTTTACTGTAAATCTTCAAAGCGTGCATTTGTGCGATAGTGAAATCGGTCAATGGTGCTTCGCTTCCGCCTACTAAAAACTTGTTTGCCATTCCTGATTGTAACCAAGCTACAGCATTTAAAACCGCGTGTAAAGCTGTTGAACACGTTATAGAATGTGAAATCTCTGGTCCGTTGTTTTTTAAATCGTGTGCTACCCAAGAAGAAATATTTCCAAGTGTTGTGGTTGGTGAAGCAAGGGTTGCTGTTTTTCCTGTTTCGAGAAATTCTTTGTGATGCTTTTCAAATAATTGTGTTGCACCACGAGAAGAACCAATGTTGATTCCGAAGCCGTCACCTTTTTTCCAACCTGCATTTTTGACGGCTTGACGTGAAACTAAAATAGCAAGTAAAACGGTTTCGTCTAACGATTTATATTTAATGTCGGATTGTTTTAAAACTTCAATTTCGTTTCTAATTTCATGCGGAATTGTGGCTACAAATTGTGGTGTTCCGTTAAAATCTTTGGTTGAAATTAAGGTTTCCTTTGAAAGATAATTGCGCCAAATAGCCTCAGGATTTTTTCCTAATGGTGAAATGGATGCTAAGGATGTTATGGCAATTTTAGTTTTCATTGTTAACCGCAAAGTTCGCAAAGTTTAAGGCAAAGTTCACTATGATTTTATTTTTTATGAGAATATTTTTTTTGATTATAGTCTAAAATAAATAAACCACGGATTGAACAGATTGTTACTGATTTACACTGATAAAAAAACGAAAAATCTGTAAAAATCAGTTTAATCCGTTTTAATCCGTGGCGAAAATCACACTATTTCCAGAGCATTTTCGATAGTTTGATAGACTTTTTGTAATTGATTTTCGGTGATGATGTATGGTGGCAAAATGTAAACTATATTTCCAACAGGTCTTAAAATTACTCCGTTTTCGATGAAGAAATTATAGAGTTTGTTGCGCATCGTTCCGTAGTAACTTTCTTGAGTTTCGGTTTTGATTTCTAGAGCAAAAATTACTCCGAGCACACGAGTGGTTTTTACTTTTGGATGGTTTTTTATTTTGGATTGAAAAGCTAGATGCGATTGATGAACCGTTTGAATATTTTGCTGAATTTCATCGGTTTGTAAAAGTGAAATACTGGCTAAAGCAGCAGCGCAACCTGTAGGATTTGCTGTAAACGTATGTCCATGAAACAGCGCTTTGTCGGTGTCATCATGGTAAAATCCTTCGAAAATTTCTTGAGAGAACGTCGTGATTGCCATTGGAATTGTTCCTCCTGTTAATGCTTTAGACAAGCACATCATATCGGGTTTGTTTTCGAGATAATCGCTTGCAAATGTTTTACCTGTTTTTCCGAAACCTGTCATAACTTCATCTGCAATAGTGAACACGTTATTTTGGTTACAAATAGCAATTAATTTATCTAAAACTTCTGCTGAATACATTACCATTCCAGCGGCTCCAAGTACTAATGGTTCAAAAATAAACGCTGCAAATTCGTTGGTTTTTACAAGATTTTCTAACGTTTTTATAGTTTGTTCTTCGTTGCCTTCAGTTGGAACTGGAATGCGAACAACTTCTAAAAGCGATCCTTTAAATGCTTCGGTGAAAAAAGTAATTCCGCTGGCAGCCATAGCTCCGAAAGTATCACCGTGAAAAGCATCTTCAAAAGCAATGACTTTAGTTTTTACTATTCCTTTATTATAATTGTATTGTAAAGCGACTTTGATACCTACTTCAACAGCAGTGGAACCATTATCTGAATAGAAAATTTTCTGTTGATTGGAAGGCAGAATTTCCATTAATTTTTCAGATAATTCTACGGCTTTATTATGAGTAAATCCTCCAAACAACACATGTTCTAAAGTAGTTAATTGCTCATAAATAGCATCCGCCATAACTTTGTTGGAATGTCCGAAAGGGTTCACCCACCATGAAGCAATGGCATCGATATATTCTTTACCGTTTTCATCCCACAACAATGCGTCTTTCCCTCTTACGATTGCAGGAAAATCGGCTACTGTTTTGTGTTGTGTGTAAGGATGCCAATTGTGTTTTTTGTCTCTTTCAGATAAATTCATAAGGTAAAAATATTACACAAAGATACACAGAGAATAGCACAGAGTTTCACAAAGAGTTTATAAATTTTGGAGATTTTCACGAAACAAATCGGCGTAATATTGTATTACATTTTGATCGAAATAAGGTTCGTTGTCAATTCTTCCAATGAATTTGGCTTTGGTTTTATTCAGAATAATTTCTTCAGTAGCTTTATTTTCATCACCTGAAAAAATGATTCCTGCTACTTTCAAATTTCTACTTTTTAAAGCTTCAAAAGATAGTAAGGTGTGATTGATACTACCAAGATAATGGCGTGAAACTAGAATTATTTTGTAATCGGGTTGGATTAAATCGATAATGCAATCGTTGTCGTTTAGTGGAACTAATAATCCGCCTGCGCCTTCTATAATAAGATGGTTTGGTTCCAGAGTATTGTCGAAGGATGGTTCGACGATTTTTTTTAAATCTATTGTAATTCCGTCTATTGCTGCTGCTAAATGTGGACTTGCAGGAGTATTTAGTTTATAGCTATTTTCGTGAATGATGGTTTTATCATTACAAATATAACGCTGAATTTTATGACTATCAGAATTGTCTAAATCGCCTGCTTGGATAGGTTTCCAATAATCGGCTTCTAATGCTTGAGTTACAATCGCTGATGTAATAGTTTTACCTACATCGGTGCCGATTCCTGTGATGAATAATTTCATAGTTTTTTTTCACTGAGATTCACAGAGAAAATGAGATTTAGGAGCTAAAAAAAACTCTGTGAAAATGCTCTGTGAATCTCTGTGTAAAATTAAAACACAAAAGTACTCAACAATTGCAATACTTCCGAGATTTCTTTTTCAGAATTGTAGGAATGCAAACAAAAACGAAGTCGTTCTTGACCTTCTGGAACTGTTGGCGAGAGAATTGCTTTTACATCAAATCCGTTTTCTTGTAATTGATTTGCGATTGATTTTACCTTTTCGTTTCCTGGAATTATGGCACATTGAATAGCTGATTTACTATAAACAAACATTGGTTTCAAACCCATTTGCAATTTCTCTTGATTGAAAAATTGGATGTTGCTTTTAAGTTTTTGAATAGCTTCTTTTTCAGATTTTAAATACTGATAAGCTATCAAAATTGTGGCTACTGAATGTGGAGAAAGTCCAGTTGTGTATATGAAACTTCGTGCAAAATTAACTAAATACGATTTCAATTCTTGGCTTCCTAAAATTGTTGCGCCGTGGCAACCTAATCCTTTTCCGAAAGTCATGATTCTTGCAAAAACTTTATCTTGCAATCCTTGATGTTGAATTAATCCTTCGCCTAAATTTCCGAAAACGCCTAATGCATGTGCTTCGTCAATGACCAAATAGCAATTGTATTTTTCGCATAGGTTTACTAATTCTTCTAGATTTGGTGAATCACCATCCATGGAAAAAACGGATTCGGTAACAATATATACTTCGACAAGTTCAGTTTGACAACGTTTAATGATAGTTTCTAAATCATCGAAATCATTATGCTGAAATTTATACGATTTTGAATTACTCATTTGAATTCCATCGCGAATAGAGGCATGACATAATTCGTCATACAAAATAATATCATTGCGTTGTGGAACCGAACTAAAAAAACCCACATTAGCATCATAACCCGAATTGAAAATTAATGCTGTTTCTGATTGATGGAAATTGGCAATAAAGTCCTCTGAAATTTGATATAAATTGTGGTTTCCTGAAATTAATCGTGAACCTGTTGCTCCATTTATTTTTAGATTGTTTTCTAAAAGATACTGATGTGTTTGATTGAAAATTGCTGATGAATTTGCAAAACCTAAATAATCATTTGAAGCAAAATCTATTAAACTATTAGAAACTGGCAATTTTCGCAAGGCATTATTTTGCTCACGTTGTTGCAGTTTTTGGGTTAATGATTTTGGGAAGTTTTTCATATATCAAAAATAAAAAAAAGCCAAACAATAATGCTTGGCTTTCTTACTTTATTTTAAATTGAATTAGTCTGCTAAAACAATTACTTTATTATCTTTCATTTCGATTGTTCCTGAATTAATTTCAAGAGTGAAGTTTTGGTCGTTTACTTTTGTAAATTTATCTTCAACTTCTTTATCGAATTTAAAACTAGTTGCAGTAATTTTAACTGTTCCTTGTTTTAATATAGAAACTATTGGTGCATGGTTATTCAACATTTGGAAAGAACCATTTACACCTGGCAAAGCTACTGAAGTAACTTCTCCTTTAAATAATGTAGCTTCTGGTGATACTATTTCTAAAATCATAATTTTTATAGTTAGAAGATGGAAGATGGAAGATGAAAGATGAGAGTTTTACTTCTGACTTCGTTCTTCTGACTTCCAACTTAATTACGCTTCTGCTAACATTTTTTGTCCTGCTTCAATAGCATCTTCAATTGTTCCTTTAAGGTTGAAAGCTGCTTCTGGCAAGTGATCTAATTCACCATCTATAATCATGTTGAATCCTTTGATTGTATCTTTAATGTCAACCAAAACTCCAGGAATACCTGTAAATTGTTCCGCTACGTGGAAAGGTTGAGATAAGAAACGTTGTACTCTACGAGCTCTTGATACAGATAATTTATCTTCTTCTGACAACTCTTCCATACCAAGGATAGCGATGATATCTTGAAGTTGTTTGTATTTTTGAAGAATTTCTTTTACTCTTTGAGCACAATCATAATGTTCGTCACCTAAAATGTGAGGAGTTAAAATTCTTGAAGTAGAATCCAATGGATCCACCGCAGGATAAATTCCTAACTCAGCAATTTTACGTGATAATACTGTTGTAGCATCTAAGTGAGCAAACGTTGTTGCTGGAGCTGGATCTGTTAAGTCATCCGCAGGAACGTAAACCGCTTGTACCGATGTAATAGATCCTTTTTTAGTAGATGTAATTCTTTCTTGCATTGCACCCATTTCTGTTGCTAATGTTGGCTGATAACCTACCGCAGATGGCATACGTCCTAAAAGTGCTGACACCTCAGAACCTGCTTGTGTAAAACGGAAGATATTATCAACGAAGAAAAGAACGTCTTTACCTTGATCTGAACCTGCACCATCACGGAAATATTCTGCAATAGATAATCCTGATAAAGCAACACGAGCTCTTGCTCCTGGTGGTTCGTTCATTTGTCCAAAAACGAAAGTAGCTTTTGACTCTCTCATTCCTGGTTTATCAACTTTAGTTAAATCCCATCCTCCATTTTCCATAGAGTGCATGAATTCTTCACCATATTTTATAATTCCTGACTCTAACATCTCACGAAGTAAGTCATTTCCTTCACGTGTTCTTTCTCCTACTCCTGCGAATACAGAAAGTCCACCGTGACCTTTTGCAATATTATTAATTAACTCCTGAATTAATACTGTTTTACCTACTCCAGCACCACCAAACAATCCAATTTTACCACCTTTTGCATAAGGCTCAATCAAATCAATTACTTTGATACCTGTAAATAAAACTTCCGAAGATGTAGATAAATCTTCAAATCTTGGAGCTGAACGGTGAATTGACATTCCGTTTTCGCCTGTTTTTGGTAAATTTCCTAAACCATCAATTGCATCACCAATTACATTGAACAAACGTCCGTAAACATCTGCACCAATTGGCATTTGAATTGGGTTTCCTGTAGAAACTACATCTGTACCTCTACTTAAACCGTCAGTAGAATCCATAGAGATGGTACGAACTGTATCTTCTCCAATATGAGATTGTACTTCAAGTACTAATAAAGTACCGTCTTTTTTAGTGATTTCTAATGAATCGTAAATTTTTGGTAATTCAGCATCTTTGGTGTTGAATACTACGTCAACTACTGGTCCGATGATTTGTGAAACTTTTCCTATTGCTTTTGACATTGCTTATGTATTTATTTAATAGCGTTTTAGAAATGAAAAAATATATCCTTTTTTCAGAGTGCAAAGATAATTTTTCTAAATAGAAAATCAATAGCAAAAAGCTATTTTTTTATGATATTTTTGATTTTATAATAGTCTTACATCAAAAACATCAATAAATCTATTTGAAAATAAAAAAACCACTGATTTTTATCAGTGGTTTTTTGAAATATTATATGTTAATTATCTTATAAAGATGCTGGATAAAGAATTCTAAAATCTCCTAAATCAACTCCTTTGAAATTTGAGCCATATTTAGCATTTATTGCTTCTAAAAATTTATTTGCAATTAAAGCATATCCTCTAGGACTTGGATGAACTCCATCAAGAGAAAATCCTCCACCAGTAACATAAGCAGAAGTTACATTAAACCCATTTGCTGAAATTCCTCCGTTTGCAACTTGTGTCATCACAGCATTTGCATCAACAAATGCTAAATTACTTGATGTTGCAATTGATTGAATAGCTGCATTATAAGCATCAGTAGCTATTTTCAATTCAGCCACTTCTCCTTTAGACAAAACCCAGTTATCCGCAAGTGGGAATTGAGTTCCATTTCCAGCAGCTAAATGAGCTTGAGCACTAACTCCACCTGAAAGTAATAATACATAATCTTGAGCTGTTGCTTGTCTGTATGAAGGAATTCCGAATCCAGATAAATTAGTTAAATAACTATCAACCATAACAACAGGATTTTGTCCAACTGAAAAGCTAATTGTTCTTCTTGCAACTTCTTCAGCAGTAATTAAGCCATTACTTGCAGCAAATAACAACCCATTATTATAAGCAGTATATCCTGAATTTAAAGCCGCAACTTGGGCAGCATTTAATGGTACAGCATTATAAGGTACAGTAGTAAAATAAGGAATTGTATTTACATAAGGTAAATTTGCCACAACTCCTTTAGCTCCATTTGCAGTCAATCCATTAACTAAAGTAGAATAAACATTTGCAAATACATTTGGATCAGTAATATCGTTAGCTCCATATGTAGCAGGATTTAAATTTCCTGTTTGATTTGTCCCTGTCCCACCTGACATTGCGTATGACAATACATCATTATTTCCAATCCATAGAGAAAAGAAAGTAGCATTTTGTGCTGTAGCATCTGCAAGAATTGTAGCTGATGGTGTTGACGCAAAACGAACAAAATATGGATTTGCTTGTCCAGAAGGAACTCCTGCAATATTACCATAATTAGGAGCTAATAAATGAAAACTTTTTGCTCCAGGAACACCCATGTTATTAAAAGGTCCTGTTAATACATTTGTAATATCTGTAGTTGAAGCTCCAGGAACTTGAACTGGCCCAGTTCCATTAAAGAATAATCTTTTTGGTTGAATTTGCAATCCTCCTAAAAGTAGTCCTCCAAAATTGTCATCCATTAAAGGAAGTCTAAATTCACCTCCGCCAACTAATGAGAATTGGTTTGCTAAAAGTTTTGGATAAGAACTACTTTGTCCTTCTGCAAACAATGCTCCGTCACTAAACCCAGCAGTTAATGAATTTCCTAAAGAAACATATTTTGTAAAATCAGCAGAACCAGCTGTTAACGGCAAACCATCAGAAGTGTTATTTACAACTGTTGTTTCATCATCACTAGTACAAGCTATAAAGGTTAAAGAAACCAAGAATAGCCATTTGAAATTTTTTATCATGATATTTTAAATTTATTTATTATTGGTTGATTATGGGTTGATTGTCCAAGAAGCAAAATATTGTTGACCAATTGCTCCTGCTCCAATGATTTGTCTGTATTCTTTTCCGCCAATGTTAGTTGCTCCTACTTTGAAAGTTGATTTCAATTTAGGCATTCCATAACTTAATTGTGCATCAACTACAGTAGCCGCATCAATCATACCGTCAGCGAAAGAAGCTTGATATAAGTATTCACTATTCCATCTTGCGCTTACATTGAAACCAAAATTTTTAAACAATTTATCGTTGCTAATTGTTCCTTTAACTCTGTGTTTTGGTGTATTAAAACCTGCCTCAAAACTTGGGTCTTTAGCTTGATCAAAATCAAATTGAGCATAGTTATAGTTTGCACCAAGCTCAAAGTTTTTAGCTAATTTTTTAGATACTCCTAAACCAAATCCTAATGATTTAATTTCAATATTAGTATTAGTATATAATTGAAACGCTCTTCTATCACCTTGTGTTAATGCGTAAGCAGATTGGAAAGCTGGGTTTAGAGGTGTAAAATCTCCACCACCATCAGTAGCTGTACCATATAACGGCGCTACAACTGTTAAATTTCCAATAAAATCATTGTAAATATTATAGTAACCATTGATATCATAAGAAAAATCTTTTACTTGACCTCTGTATCCTAATTCAATTGCTTTTACAGTTTCAGGTTTAACATAATCAACATCTGTTCTATCTAGAAGTGCTGAAGCTGCAACAATTGCTGCCGCATTTGAACCTCCAGCTATAACAGCTGCTCCAAAAGCCGCTGCTGAGCTAGCGGTATATGAATTTTGATAAGCATTTAAACCATTAATTGTAACAGTTGATGAACCTGCAAATGGTTGACCATTCAAAGAAACAGGTAAAGTTTCAGAATATCTAGTTAAGTTATCAGGTGCAGAACCCAAAAGTATAGCTGTTCCAACATTAAATCCTATATATTGATCTTGTGTAGTTGGGTTTCTAAATCCTGTTTGGAACGATGCTCTGAAATTGTGATTTTTTTGTTCTCCTGCAGAGTAAACTAATGAAACTCTAGGTGAAAAACTTCCATCAAAATTTTTAGATTTATCATATCTTACAGAACCTGTAAACTTCAATCTATCATCCATAAATTTCTTTTGAAGCTGAGTGTAAGCGCCATAATCAGTATAATTAATTTGGCTATTAGCATCTGTATAGATTCTTCCTCCCGAATTTAATTCATATAATCTATATGAACCTCCAACTTGAATTTCTGCAAATTTTAATAAATCTTTAAAGTTATAATTTGCATCAGAATGCCATATTTTAGAATTATCCTGCAATTTAGAACCTGTTAAAACACTTGGATTACTAGTTACTGAGTCGAAAGCCGCTTTAAAAGCAGGAGTTCCTGGAATTAATCTTCCTGAATCAGCAATATTACGTGCAGAAACATGGGCTTGTTCTGGTGTTTGACCAGCTAAAGTTGACTGCACATAAGTAGCAGCATATTGTCCAAACCAAGTTGCATCTGGTTTCCATGCTCTATTTATATTAATTCCTGTAAACAACATGTCATATGATTTTCCACCATCTTCTGTTGTTGTGTATCCTCTAATGAAGAAGTTTTTACCTTTTAATTCTAATTTATGTTGTTGCATGAAAAACCCGTTCAGGTAATATCTATTTGCTCCTTGATAAACAGTGTTTCCAAAACCAAATTTACTTTGCCAAATAATTTCAGTATCGTTAGCCCATGGTTTGAAATGTAAAGAGAAGTCAATTTTAGAGTTTTGAACTTTATTATCTGTTAATTCAACTTCTTTATAACCAGTTCTACTCACGTTATAATCTGGCAAAATAGAATTAAATACTGCTAATTGAGAAGCATTAATTGCTCCAGCATTGAACATTCCTGTTGCTACACCTTTAATATTTGTAGAAACCTCATCACCATATATATTTAATCCATTATAGTTGTGATGACTTCTGTCTCTTCCTGGACTAGAATAATCATCATAATCAGTAGCATACCAATCTGTACCATTCATAAAAGCAAAATTTGCTTTTGCTGCAAAATGTTTTGTAAAAGCATGAGCAACTCTTACACCATAGTCATAATACAAATTATTACCTGCTGCTTTTTGACTAGTTTGACCATATTTTGCATAAGCAGTAATTCCTTGGCTCGTGAATGGACTTTTACTATTCATGAATAAAATTCCATTGAAAGCATTTGCACCATATAAAGCTGAAGATGCTCCAGGAAGTAACTCAACATTAGCAACATCAATTTCTGAAATACCAATTAAGTTACCTAAAACGAAGTTCAATAATGGAGACGAATTATCCATTCCATCAACTAACTGCATAAAACGAGTATTTGCAACCGTTGCAAAACCTCTTGTGTTTATTGACTTAAAAGACATACTACTTGTATTCATATGTACTTCTTTTAAGTTTTCTAAACCATCATAAAATGAAGGAGAAGCCGTTTTTTTGATGTCTTTAATGGTCATTCTTTCGATTGTAACTCCAGATTCTTTCACTTTCTCTGGTGTTCTTGAAGCGGATACTACAATTTCATCAATAACTTTATCTGCATCAACTAAAGATACATTAACTTTTTGACTACTTGATGTAATTTGTACATTTTGCGCCTCATATCCAACACTTGAAATAGAAATTGAAAATGGTAGCTTTTTTGATGTTCTAAATATAAACTTTCCATCAACATCTGTGACAGTTCCATCTGATTCACCAACAACTTTTATGTTGGCTCCAGGAATTGGTTCGTTTTTACTGTCTTTTACCGAACCTGAAATTGTGCTTTGAGCAAGTGAAATGCTGCAAAAAAACAATGTCAAAATAAAATAATAAATCTTCATTAGGTTTTAATTTTGTTGGTTTAAGTGACCAAAATACAAATATTTTTTATATTACTAAAAAAACAAAGAATAAATTTCACTTTTAACAATCAAAAGGGTATTTTAATACTTATATTGTATTTTAATTTTGTTGTGATTTCTTTAACATTTTTAAAAAATTAACTAAAAAATAATATGCTTACATAATAAATTTTGCTTTTTATTAAATATATCACAATAAAATTGCACTAAAATAAAAAATGCTAATAAGAAAAAATCTTATTAGCATTTATATGAATAATTAATGTTTTATTCTACAGTAACTGATTTAGCTAAGTTTCTAGGTTGATCAACATTGCAACCTCTTAAAACTGCAATATGATATGATAGCAATTGCAAAGGAATTGTTGTCAAAAGTGGAGATAAAGCATCGGAAGTTTCAGGAATTTCAATAACGTGATCGGCTAATTCTTTTACTTGTGTATCGCCTTTTGTTACAACTGCGATAATTTTTCCGCTTCTTGATTTAATTTCTTGAATATTACTTACCACTTTATCATAATGCCCTTGTTTTGGAGCAATTACAACAACAGGCATTTTTTCATCTATTAAAGCAATTGGTCCGTGTTTCATTTCTGCAGCAGGATAACCTTCAGCATGGATATACGATATCTCTTTTAATTTTAATGCTCCTTCTAAAGCTACAGGAAAATTGTATCCTCTACCTAAATAAAGACAATTTGGTGCATCTTTATATATAGTAGCTATTTCTTTAGCGATATCATTTGTATTTAATGCTTCGGCAACTTTTTCAGGAATAACTTCTAATTCTTGTAAATATCTATGAAAATCAGAATTTGACATTGTTCCTTTAGCTTTTGCAAGACGAAGAGCAATCATTGTTAAAACTGTGATTTGAGTTGTAAACGCTTTTGTTGATGCAACACCAATTTCTGGGCCAGCGTGAGTATATGCTCCAGCATGAGTTTCTCTTGAAATGGATGAACCAACAACGTTACAAACTCCAAAAACAAATGCTCCTTTTTCTTTAGCAAGTTTAATTGCAGCAAGTGTATCAGCAGTTTCTCCTGATTGAGAAATGGCAATTATTACATCTTTATTGGTTATAATTGGATTTCTATATCTAAATTCTGAAGCGTATTCAACTTCAACTGGTATTCTAGCAAATTCTTCAATTACATATTCTGCCACTAAACCAGCATGCCATGAGGTTCCACAAGCTATGATGATTATTCTATCGGCATGAAGAAATTTTTCAATATTATCTTCAACTCCAGCCATTTGGATTAAACCAGCGTTAGCATGAAGTCTTCCTCTATAAGTATCTTTTATTACATTTGGTTGCTCATAAATTTCTTTCAGCATGAAATGATCATAACCGCCTTTTTCTATTTGCTCCAAATTCATTTGTAATTCCTGAATGTATGGATCAACTAATGAGTCGTCTTTTATTTTTCTGATTTTTAATGGCTTTTGCAAACGTACAATTGCCATTTCTTCATCTTCAAGATAGATTGCATTTGAAGTGTATTCAATAAATGGAGAAGCATCTGAGGCAATGAAAAATTCATTTTCTCCAACTCCTATTGCTAATGGACTACCTAAACGAGCCACTACAATTTCATCGGGTTTCTTTTTATCAAAAACACAAATTGCATATGCTCCAACAACTTGATTCAAGGCAACTTGTACTGCTTTACCAAGTTTTAAATTTTCTTTTTTCTGAACTTCTTCAATTAAATTTACTAAAACCTCTGTGTCAGTATCAGATTTGAAAATATAACCTCTTTTAATTAATTCTTTTTTTAATGGTTCATAATTTTCAATGATTCCATTATGAATTATAGCCAAATCACCTGAATTAGAAACATGTGGATGAGAGTTGACATCGTTTGGAACACCATGAGTTGCCCATCGAGTGTGTCCCATTCCTATCGAACCATTGGTTGTAATTTCTTTTGATGATTTTTCTTCTAAATCAGAAACTTTACCTTTTGTTTTAGAAATTTTTAAATCTTTACCATCGTAAAGCATAACTCCAGCACTATCATAACCTCTGTACTCAAGTCTTTTTAATCCTTTTATTACAATAGGATAAGCTTCTCGATATCCAATATATCCAACAATTCCACACATAAGCTATTTATATTTAGTCAGGTTTTGTATAATAAATTTTAAGTTTTAATTTCCTCTTTTCGCCAGTTGGATCATAAGAATCTGCTGGATTAACTATAGGTTTACTTCCGTATAATATTGTACCTATAGGATTCATAACAGCAGCTGTTGGAACTCTATCAATAACTGAAGAAACAGATGTTTTCAATTTTACATTTGAAGTTGTATTGATTGATTCCGTAATTACTAAACCAAGTCTAACATTAGTTGAATCATTTTTAATAAGATTTCTAACATGATTGGTTAATCTTATTTTATATCTAATTCCTCTTCCGTGCAATACCTTTTGGGTGTCAATAATTCCTCCATGAATTACTTTATTAAATTTGGTGTCAGCTCTTGTTGAATTGTCTGAATAATAATCATAAATAGGTCTTCTATTATCTAAATCATACAGATAAATTCTATATGGTTCTGCGGATGTT